>Garnier_p1__coassemble_1999_pt1 | contig 10450 bp, 9 predicted proteins | sample Garnier_p1__metabat2_high_PE_021 | metagenome-assembled genome bin Garnier_p1 | reverse complement strand
ATTTCAACGACCTGCTCTCCAGCATCCCCATACTGATTCACCTTCTGAACGACCCCCTCGCGTTTCGTTAGGGGGTCTCTGCAATGGCGTTTCACTGCGGCGTAGGGATTCACATACCCCAACGCTTTCGCCACATCGCTTGCACAGAAGAAGGTCTTGCCTGCCTCTTGTAACAACCGGATCGAACCAAACTCCTGGTTCTCGAACACCTCCATCATCTGCCTCGACTGTCCGCCATGACTGCCCACATCGGTATCATGGGTCTTCTGATTGAAATCCGTCATACCTGTTACCTCCTACTCAAATTTGTCTCGCCGGATTTCAGGCGAAAAAAAATAGAGCCTCGACCCATTCTCGTTTTCAAAGAATGAGCCAAGGCTCTATGTAAATCGGTCAAGTATGTGTTCGTCCGTCGATGGCAAAATTGGACTTCATTTGCTCCTATTGTCCACCAGTAATTTAACCCATAAGAGGTCAAAATGGGCTTGTCCACCAGTAATTTGACCACTATAAACCCATAAATTTCCGTTCAAATTCCATCAAAACCGAACAGTCCAGACAGAATTTTGGGCATAGAAAAAGCCCGGAAAATAGCGTATTTCCGGGCTTTTTTAGCATTTTTAAGCTGTAGATTATCGCTTGCTGAACTGAGGTGCGCGACGAGCGGCTTTGAGGCCGTACTTCTTACGCTCTTTCATACGCGGATCTCTTGTCAAATATCCCGCAGACTTTAATACCGGTCTGTAATCAGTGTCTACCGTCAGAAGCGCACGAGCAATACCATGACGGATTGCGCCTGCCTGACCTGTGTAACCGCCGCCGCGAACGTTTACCAAAACGTCGAACTTGTCAACAGTCTCTGTTGCAACAAGCGGCTGACGAACGATAACCTTTAAGGTCTCTAACCCTAAATACTCATCAATGTCTCTTTTATTAATCGTAATCTTACCTGTACCCGGTACTAAGTATACTCTGGCAACAGATGATTTTCTTCTTCCTGTTCCGTAATTCTTTGCGTTAGCCAATGTTCTTTCCCTCCTCATTAAACTGTTAAAGTCTCAGGCTTCTGAGCTGCATGCTTGTGATCCGGTCCTGCATATACAAACAGCTTTGTGTACATCTGTCTGCCTAACGGACCCTTTGGAAGCATTCCCTTAACAGCATGCTCGATAACTCTTTCCGGATGCTTTGCTAACATTTCCTTTAATGTGGTCTCTTTCATACCACCAACATAATCGGAGTGATTGTAATAGATCTTCTGATCCAGCTTCTTACCGGATACCTGAATCTTCTCTGCATTCACAACGATCACATAATCACCTGTGTCAATGTGCGGTGTAAAGATTGCTTTATTCTTTCCTCTTAATACCTTTGCAACTTCAGATGCAAGGCGTCCTAACGTCATACCTTCAGCGTCAACTACATACCATTTTCTATCAATGGTAGCTGGGCTAGCCATAAAAGTTTTCATGTGATTCCTCCTAGAAAAATGTAATCTCACGCGCCTACGATGTGAATGTCCGGACACACCGCCTCTGCGTGTTGCTTATAGTTAAAACGAAGCTCCGGGGCTTTGGAGCAACATTTATTCACTATTACAGACTTACATAGTATAGTACACGAGCCCCCGTGTGTCAAGTATTTTCTTAGCTTTCCGCGTTATTTGAGCGAAAACTGCCTTACAAGGTCGTCCAGATTATTTGCCAGACTTTCAAGCTCCTCGCTCGCAGCCGCGCTTTCCTCCGAGGTTGCGGAGCTTGCACATACGCCCTCATTGATACGCTCGATTCCCTCTCGGAGCTCCTTGATCGCCCCCGCCTGGAACTGTGCGCTTTCGGAAATCGAATGCACTGCTTCAATGACCGCTTCCGTATCCGCATTTGTCTCACTGATACACTCCGCCATCCTCTGTGCAATCTCGCTGCCGTTATCCACCGAACGAATCGTATCTATGATCAGCCCCGTCGTATCCTGCGACGCCTGTGCGGACTTTGCCGCCAAATCTCTGATCTGATCCGCAACGACTGCAAAGCCCTTTCCTGCCTCTCCGGCGCGCGCCGCCTCAATAGACGCATTCAAGGAGAGCATATTGGTCTGCGATGCAATATCCTCAATCGTCTTTACCACCTTACTGATCTCATGGGAGCGTGCGCGTATCTCGTCCATCGCTCCGTCCAAAACACGGGTCTGCTCCGTATTCTCCGCCATCTTGGAACGGATGGAGGAAACAATCTCCGTCGCTCTCATGGAGCTCTTTGCATCCTCATTCACACTTGTCAGAAGCGTGCCCATCTTTTCTGAAAGCTCCGAAATAATGTTTGCCTGTGCCTCAACGCCCTCTGCCAGCTCCTGTGCACCGCTTGACACCTGCGTAGATGCACTAAGCACCACCTCCGTATTCCGGTCAATCTTACGAAACACTTCGTTTAAGCTTTCCTGCATATGATCTAAAAATTCTTTCAGTCGCACGAACTCCCCGCGGAACTCTACCTCACAGCCCACTGTAAAATCACCCGATGCATAGGCGTTTAGCACCCGTCCGATCTCGTTGACATATTTGCTCAGTTCCCCGATCGAATCCGTCAGTGATGCCGCAAGCTCTCCGACCTCGTTATCCGTATCGACCTCAATGGAATAATTCAGCTCTCCCTGCTGGAGACGCCTTGCATTTTTCTCAATGACACGAATCGGCTCTGTGATCTTAAATTTGATATATTTGATCGCATTTATCGTTCCGACAAACGCAACTCCCGCCAGCACCAGCAGAATGATCACAGACACTACAAGCAAAGTCTGCGTAAAATGCTTGGAACGCTCTACCTGCTTGTCACTGACCGCGATGACCTCGTTCAGCAGTCCAATCAGCTCGTCAATGTCGGGACGGATCTTCTCCAGATAAATCTGATGCGCCTTTTGTCCGCCCGCAGAAAAATCAATCGTCGCGGCATTTTCATGGATTCTCTGATGCACCGGAATGATTTTCTCAATCAAAGGCGCCACCTCTTTATCCTTCTTCGCCGCTGCGCTGTAAAGATATTTACCAAGCTCACAGGATTTATAGTCAAGCGTTCCCTCAAACTCCGTACCAAGACCGATCGCAGAGCACAAGCCCTCCGCCCACTGATAATGCGCACGCTCCGCCTCCACGGCACGCGTATGCAGCTCCTGTGCCCCATTCATTTTATTGATCGAAGCTCTTGTTGCGAACAATGCACCCAGAGAAAACAGAAGCATGATCAAAAATGCACCCAACACAAATGACAGCTTTGCAGTCAAAACTTTTTTCATACTGTTTTTCATAACATAAACCTTCCTAAGTAACTTTATTGCGATACTATGATACCATAATACCTTTTTGTAGAAATTTGTCAATCTTTAATTCAATTTTTCACATTTCTTTCATTCTTATGAGAAACGCCGCCTGTTCCAGCTCCTTTTCCCTGTTTGAAAAAAACATTTGATAAGACTGACAATAAATATGTTTTCCTTCGCTGCGCTCTCTGCGGCAGCCATTCCTACAAAGCACATAATAGCGGCAGTCCCTGCACTCCTCCAGCAGCTTCGCCGACTCCTCCAAAAATTTCCGTGCCGTTTCCCCCTCGCACATATCTGCAAAGCTTTGCTCTCCTACCGTCCCTATCCTCCATTCATCCAACACATAAAAATCGCAGGGATATACGCCCCCGTCTCCCTCTACGACAAACTGGATCGAACACCGTCCGACCATCCCGCAGCACACAGGCTGCCCGCCCAAAAGAATCGCCATCCAGTTGTCCAGATGACGGATGCTCACAAATCTCCCCCTCTTTAATTCTTCAAACCAGCAATCAAAAAGCTCTGTCAAAAAAACGCCGTAAGCTTCCGGGGACGGCGTATGCCCCGTGCCCGACAGCGTCCCGTCAAACGGTAAAAGGCAGGGGATAAACTGCATCCATGAAATCCCCTGCTCCCGATAAAAATTATAAATACTGCGTGCCATTTTGGCGCTTTCTGCTGTTACCACGCACAAAACGTTATAATCGGCATGGTAACGCTTTAACAGGGCGATCGTTTCCATCACCTCGCAAAAGGTAGCCGCCCCTCTCCTGTCTTTTCGATAACGATTATGAATTTGACCGGGTCCGTCCAGGGACACACCGATCAAAAACCGCTCTCTCACAAAAAAACGAACCATTTCTTCTGTCAGACCGTATCCATTCGTCTGGATCGAATTATAAATCAAAACCCCTTTTTTTTGATGTTTTTTCTGCAGCCGGACTGTCTGCTCGTAAAAGGAAAGTCCCGCAAGCGTCGGTTCCCCTCCCTGAAATAAAAACGAGCAGGATCGCTCTGCCAGCTTCATTGTCTCCACGATCACCTGCTCCATTTGTTCCTCTGCCAGAAATCCCTGAAACTCCTGCTCCCTGCAGCTTGCCACATCCTCATAAAAGCAATAGGAACACTTCATATTACAAGCAGAAGACGCCGGCTTTATCAATATGCTCACATGCTGCATCAAACGAATCTCCCTTCTTTTCATCTCTTATTGTTCTGACGCCAAAGTCCTATCCCCCATCTGCTTAATAGAATTTCCAATATAAATCTCAGGACGCAGGATCAGCGAATAATCACGATTACCGCGTTCCCCGCGCTCTATCATTCTGATCAAAAGCTCAGCCGTACGGCATCCGATTTTATACCCCTGATAAACAGAACAGGTAATCCCTTCCTGCTCCTTCCCCTCCGCCGAATAATCGAAGCAGACCATAGAATAATCCAAAGGTACACGCTTCCCCTGCATTTGCAGCACTTGCCGCACCAGGCGGTAAATCCTGTAATTACAGCAGACGATCGCCGTCGCGCGCGGTACGCTTTTTAAAAACTTCCAAATGGAACGTGCGAACCTCTCGTCATGCGCCTCATTGGAAATACACCATTTGATATAATCATCCCGAAACTCAATACCGCATGACAGCAGCGCCGCAAACATCCCCTGAAATTTTTCCACACTTTGATAATTATCATAGACAAAAATACCGGCAATGTCGCGATGTCCCGCGGAAACCAACAGCCGTATCAGCTCCTTTGCACCGGAATTATTATTAACGCCGACCCGCGGCCAATGCAGATTCTGATAATAATTATTAAAGAAAATCACGAGTATCCCGCGACGCTGAATCTCCTGATAGCAGTCAAGGTTTGGACTTGCCATGCTGGCTTTTACGCCATCCACGATAAACCCCTGAAAATCCTGATGCATAACGGTCTGCAAACATCTCCGTTCATTTGCAAACTTATTATCGGTGAGAAAAATCCGCAGATCCACCTGATCGTCCTTGATCACGCTGCGAATCCCCCGGATCAGCTCCGCCTCCGCATCGCCGTCCTGTCCCTGAAGGATCAATCCGATCTTTCTCTCTGCCGTTCCGCTGTCTAAGGCAGCGGACATACTTACATCCTTGTTGAAATATGTCCCGCTGCCCTGTACTCTGCGGATCAGCCCTTCCTTTTCCAACTGCTTCATCGCACAGCGCACGGTATCCCTGCTGACCTTTAAGTAACGGCAAATATCATTTTCAGACGGCAGTTTCAGATTTTCTGAAAATTTATTCCTGTCGATATATGCCAAAATCCAGCGATATACCCGCTCCCACTTTCGATTCAAAACTTCCATAATAATTTCCCGCTATTTTTTCTCATCCACGATCCTTGGGCGATACCCCTCTGCGCTTTCGATCCAATCCAAAAGACGGCGGCGCAATTCCTCTTTTGCCTCACGATAAGCCGACTCTGTCACAACGTTTTCAAGCTGCCACGGGTCTTTCTTCAAATCATACAGATAATCATCTGCATAAAGCTCGGACGCCCCCTGCTTCCCGCCGTTGATACCGGGCGCATAAACACCGTAGAGATAATCCTCGGTGCGCACCACACGTCCGATTCTGCTTTCCGAAATCTGCGCGAAGACCTGATTTTCTCTCTGCGGATTTTTCTTTTCCACAACATCCAGCAGGTTTTCTCCGATCATCGCATCCCTTACGTCTACGCCCGCCAGAGCAAGAATTGTTTTTGGCAGACTCTCTGTGCTCACCAGCTCGCGAACCTCTTTTCCTCCCCGGAACGGTCCGCCCGCGATCACGAGCGGAACATGAAGCGCCCCGTCATGACCGCTTCTTTTATAATCGTCATAGCCGTTTAAGTGACTATCCGTATTACGCGTCTTAAAATGAGAGCCGTGATCGGACACATAGATGAGGATTGTATTTTCATATAACCCCTTTTCTTTTAATTTGTCAATCAGTCTGCCGAGATTTTCATCAAGACTTGCGCACTGTCCCAGATAATCGGGATACTCCTCCGCCGCATTTCCCTTTAAAACTGCCAGATCGTGCGGAAGAACAAAATCGGCATATTTTTCTTTTGATCCTTCCGGTCCCTCGTAGTGCTCATGGTCATTTTGATGATGCGGTTCAATCTGGGAAACCGTCATGAAAAACGGCTTCTCTCCCTCATACTGATCGAGATATTCCAGCGCAAAGTCATTGATGCAGTCCGCCCGGTAGCCCTTAAAATCAATGCGCCGATTATTCTCGTCAAACACATAACCGTCATACCCGTGAGAGGTAAACTCCAAAACATCCGCTGCGCGCCAGAATCCCGAATATCCGCCCCTGTATTCCGCCGGAACAGCAGTAACCGTATGATCGATCACAGGCGGCTTTTCCAGTTCGCCATCACTTGCCAGATGCCATTTACCGATATACGCCGTCTCATACCCTGCTTCCTCCATATAATTTGCCAGCGTTTTTACATCCCGCGGAAGCATGATATTATTGCGGAAGCATCCTGTTTCGGTTGGGTATTTCCCCGTCTGAAACAGTGCGCGGCACGGACCGCATACCGGCTGCGGAGAAAATGCATTGTCGAACTTTACGCCCTCCTTCGCCAGCCTATCTAAATTCGGCGTAATATCAAGCGGCTGTCCAAAGCAGCCGCAGGTGTCCCACCGCTGCTGATCCGAAAAATAAAATATAATATTGTATGCCATAAAATCCTCCTTCTCCCGTTACTGCTTTCCTGCCGCGCGCTCTTTCCATTTTCCGCGCAGGATCATCGCAACTGCAAAAATGATCAATGCCACAAAAATCCAACAGAAAATACTGCTGAAGAAAATGCTTGGACTGCCGTTTGAAATGAGCAGAGCTCTGCGGAAATTTGTCTCTGTCATGCCGCCGAGAACCATACCAAGAAGGATCGGAACCGTCGGCAGATCAAGTTTTCGCAAAAACCATGCCAATACTGCAAATACCAGCGCTACCGCCACGTCAAAATAATTTTCATTTACGGAATAAGCGCCCGCCATACAGAAAATCACGATGATCGGCGTTAAGATCTCCTGCGGGATCGACACCACCTTTGCGAACAGGCTCGTAAGAAATTTTCCCTGCAAAAGCATAAACAAATTGACAAGGATCAGTCCCAGCATGATCGCATACATAATATCGCCGTCCGTGGTAAATAAGCTAAGCCCCGGATTCAACCCATTGATCATAAGCGCCGAGAGCATGATCGCAACGGTACCGTCTCCCGGAATACCAAGTGTCAAAAGCGGTATCAGCGTCGCGCCTGTCACTGCGTTGTTGGCAGATTCTGCCGCCGCAATTCCTTCAACAGAGCCATGCCCAAACTCCTCCGGGTGCTTTGACATATTCTTTGCCTGCGAATAACTAAACCACGACGCCTCGGAAGCGCCGGTGCCCGGAATAATGCCCACCAGTACGCCGATCAGCGAGGAAAGAAGGACCGGTCTTGCCATCCGCTTATATTCCTCCTTCGTTATCCTTCCGTCATCCTCGATCTTTGCGGTATCCAGCCGAAGCGCTCCTGCTTTTTTCTCCGCCTTTGCCAAAATCTCAACCAGCGCAAACAGACCGATAAGACAGACTGCCAAATCCATTCCCAGATACAATCGGCTGCTGCCAAAGGTGAAGCGATCGTAGCTTGTCATGGGGTCTGCACCGATACAGGCGATAAAAAGTCCAAGACAAGCAGAGATCAGACCCTTGACAATACTTTTCCCCGATACTCCGGCAATGATCGTAAGTCCGAATACACAGACCATAAAATATTCCGGCGTTCCAAGCTGTGCCGCCACCTTTGCCACCTGCGGTCCTAAAAACAAAAGCATCAGTGCGGAAAATACGCCGCCGAACGCAGAGGCGTAGAGCGCAATTTTTAACGCTGCTTTTGTGCGTCCTTTCTGTGACAGCGGATGTCCGTCCAGCATGGTAGCCGCTGCATGCGGCGTGCCCGGCGTATTAATGAGGACCGCAGACACGCTTCCACCATAACCTCCTGCACAGTAGATACCGAGCAAAAACATCATACCCGGAATCGCCGGCATCGAATAAGTCACCGGCAAAAACAAAATGACACATAAGATCACGCTAAGTCCCGGAATTGCCGCAAACACGGACCCGATAAATACACCGAGATTGATCCATAAAATATTTTCCAGCGTAAAAAGAAGTCCGGCTGCCGGAACAATATATTTCATCATAGCACCTGCACCTCCTCCCTAAAATCCTACCTTTAGCACAAAACGGAATACCGCCCATATGACAACCGATAAAAACAGGGTGATCGCATAGTAGCTCCGCTTTCTGCACCGGAAATAGAGCAGAAAACCCAGACTGCAAAAGACCGCTCCGACAAGGAAAAGCCCTGTCACCTTGCTCAAAAAATAAGTAAAAAACAGGATGCCAAAAATAATGAGCGCCTTTACCTCGGTCAGCACCTGAATGGATTTCCATTCTAAGGGCTGCTTTTTTATGATCTTATAGACCTCTTTTACCGCAAGCATACCGCTACATAACATCATGACCGTCATCAAAAGCGTCGGAAACGCCCTGCCGTTGACCACATCCTTTTCCGAAATCTGTACCTGCTGCGGCATGATAAGCAAAATCACAAGCGCAAACAAAAAGCAGAGCACACTTGCCGTCAGATTTATAGGAATGCGGATTTCTTTATCCTTTAACCGCGCTCCGATCCTGTCGATCCTGTCATCAAACGCTTTGCCCCATCTGTTCACCAGTCATCCCCCTCCTAACCTCTCCTATGCGTATTACTGTGAAACAACGTCCTTATATTCATTTACAATCGACTTCACATTCTCAATATGCGCCTTGACGTCCTCCTCTGACATCGGCTCTGCCTCAAGAAGCATGGTATCCGAAAGCCATGTCGTCACTTCCTCATCTGCAAGAATATCATCATAAAGCTTGCGAAGCTCCTCGATTTTTGCCTCATCCGTGCCTGCGCTTGCCATGATAAAGCAGCGGTTTCTAAAATACGGATAACCCTTCTCGCCCACGCCCTCTGTTCCTGCAAACGGTCCGCTCTCCAAAGGCTTTTCATCAAACGCACACACGATCGACACGCCGCCCTGCTGATAGGTCTCTAAAATCTGCGCCTGATGAGAAACGGCAAAGTTTGTCTCCCCCTTTGCAACTGCCTGCGCAGCCTCTGCCGCCGAAGTATATGCTACAAGCTTAAGGTTTTCACCTGCGCCCATCTCGCCAAACAATGCCGCTGCCAGAAACGCTTCCGATCCGGTAGAACCATTGACTGCCACACTGATCTCCTGTCCGCTTGCCGCAAAAGATTCCAAATCCGCAATATTTTTAATATTTAAATCTGATTTTGCCGACAATACAAAAATCGAGGAATAGAGATTCTCCACATACGCAAAATCCTCATATGTAAACTGCATCTTTGCCGGATCTAAAATAGATGTAATGGAAAATAAACCCTCACCCACAAATACCAATTCTTTATCATTCGCTTTTGTATCTGCCACCCATGTGTTGACAGTCGCAGCGTCTCCTTTGACCGCCTCTGCAACCAATGTCAGATTCTCAGAATATGTCGCTGATTTTTCAGCCGCTTTCTGGCTGACCATTGCCGCAACCCCTGACGGCGCCCACGGACAGGTAACCTTCCAGCTCTCCTTACCGGAGCCGCTGCACCCTGCCATCAGTCCTACTGCCATAACCACTGCCATAACTGCACTTACAAAACGTCCCTTCATTTTTCCTCTCCTTTTTTTCTGACTTTTTTATCATGTTATCGGCCAATAACTTTTCGATATACTTCATCTTAGAGGAATCATTTTACCAATACAACAAATTTTTTATTTTTTCGAAATAAGTTGTATGTTATTTGTCATTTTCTCCAATATTTGTATTTTCATATTCTTTTTTTCACTTATTTTACCCAATCCATTTTCATGCACCACCATGAATACGCACAATATTTTTTGTTTTTCATTTGCATTTTATAACAATGTGCGTGCGCCTGCTAACACGAAGTGTGCTGATATGACATCGGACTGCAGAGCAATATCCTATGTCATAAAAAGGGGCTGTAAAAAAAGTCCCCTAATAGAAAAATCGCTCAGACCTCACGG
>Garnier_p1__coassemble_1991_pt1 | contig 10501 bp, 6 predicted proteins | sample Garnier_p1__metabat2_high_PE_021 | metagenome-assembled genome bin Garnier_p1 | reverse complement strand
GTATCTGCTGTTTTGTTTCCTGCCGATGTTCGGTCTTATTATCGCATTTAAGAATTACCGGGCAGTGGGGGGAAAGAGCTTTCTCTACAATGTACTGCACAGCGATTGGGCGGGATTTAAGAATTTTGAATTTCTGGTAAAGTCCAACGATCTGTTTGTCATACTGCGCAATACGATTTTGTACAATCTGGTCTTTATTGTTCTGGGACTGGTTTTGTCTGTAGGGATGGCGATCATGATCAGTCTTTTGCACAGCAAAAAGAAATCAAAGGTTTACCAGACGCTGATGTTTTTCCCGTACTTTATGTCATGGGTCGTTGTCGCATACTTTGTGGACGCATTCTTAAATGTAGACAACGGCATGATCAACACGATGTTAAGGAATGGAGGTGGTGATCCGGTGCAGTGGTATATGACGCCGGAGGTCTGGCCGTTCATTTTAGTTTTTATGTATATCTGGAAGAATACAGGCTACAACATGGTAATCTATCTTTCCAGCATTTCCGGTATCGACAGTACGCTCTATGAGGCGGCGGTCGTGGACGGAGCCAACAAGAGGCAGCAGGTATGGTATATTACGCTTCCGTGTCTGAAGAATGTCATTATCATGATGTTTATTTTAAATATCGGCAAGATTTTTTATTCCGACTTCGGTCTGTTTTTCCAGATCACACAGGGGGCGAAGGGCTCGATTTTTGATGCGGTCGCAACGATTGATACCTGGGTGTTTAATGCGATACAATCGAATACGCCGGTTGGTATGACCTCCGCGGTAACGTTCTTCCAGTCGGTGTCATGCTGTATCACGATTTTGCTGGCGAATGCGCTTGTAAAGAAGATTGATAAAGACAGTGCGATCATATAGGAGGAAGGAATGGCAAAGACAAGAGAAATGGAAGATTCGATGTCGAGATTGAACCGAATCAAGCCACAGACAAATTTTATCTTTAATATTATTTTTATACTTTGCGCGGCAATCTGTATCATTCCGGTGTTTTTTGTGTTTATGATTTCCATTTCATCTGAGCAGTCAATTCAGATGAACGGTTATCGGTTTATACCGGAGGCGTTTTCGCTGGAATCCTATCAGTTTTTGTTCAAGGAAGGCGGAATGATCTTACAGGCGCTTTGGATTTCCGTTTTTGTCGCGGTAGTCGGAACCATCATCGGGCTGGCGCTGACGAGTACAATGGGATATGTGCTTTCAAGAAGCACTTACAAGCTGAAGGGTTTTCTGACATGGATCGTATTTATTCCGATGATTTTTAACGGCGGTATGATCGCCTCGTATGTGGTAAATACACAGATGCTGCATTTGAAGGATACGGTATGGGCGCTGATTTTGCCTTTGAGTGTATCATCCTTTAATATTGTGATATGCCGGACATTCTTTAAAACGAATATACCCGATTCGGTCATTGAGTCGGCGCAGATTGACGGTGCGAGCCAGTTTAAGATTTTTACGAGGATCGCGCTGCCGCTGTCAAAGCCGATGTTGGCGACGATTGCATTATTTTTAACATTCGGATATTGGAACGACTGGTTTCAGTCATCCCTTTATATCACAAATGCAAAGCTGTATTCCCTGCAGGCGCTGCTCGATCATGTGCAGAGAAATATTGAGATGATGGCAAAGAATCCGGCAATGGGGGTTACGATGCAGCAATATGTCAACAGTATGCCGAAGGAGGGCGCGCGAATGGCGATGGCGATCATTATTATTGTTCCGATCGCCTGTACATATCCATTTTTCCAGAAGTATTTTATTTCGGGACTTACGGTTGGAGCAGTCAAAGGCTGACAACATAGATTTTAGGAGGAAAAGGAGAGGAAAGGTATGAAGAAAAGAAAATTTTTGGCGCTGACGCTTGCTTGTGCGCTGGGAGCAGGAACGATGGCAGGCTGTGGTTCTGACGGAGGCAGTCAGACGGGCGCGAACGCAGATGGAGCGGCAGTGACAGGAACGGAGACAGACACCGCAGATTCCGGCGAGGTAGTGACCCTAAAATGGATTCAGGTGGGGAATGGTATGCCGGACAATTACGATGCATGGCTGGAGCAGATCAATCCGTATCTGGAGGAAAAGATCGGAGTCAACGTGGATATGGAGATTGTGCCGTGGGGCGATTGGGATAACAGACGAAGCGTGATCGCAAATTCCGGCGAGGCATTCGATATTTTATTTACGGATCTTACACGATATAATTCAGAAGTGGAAACAGGTCTGTTTATGGATATTACGGAAATGATCCCAACGGTTACTCCCGATTTATATGAAATGATCACGGAACAGGCATGGACAGCCGCAGCGGTTGGAGGAGAAATTTATGCAGTTCCTAATGGCGGTTCTACGACCAATTATTTCATCTGGGATGTCGATATGGCAGAGAAATACAATATTGATTATAAAAACATCCATACCTTTGAGGATTTAGCACCTGCATTGCAGACGATTGCGGAGGGAGAAAAGAAAGCTCCGTATCGTATGTCAAAAAATGGCGCTGACTGGCTGCTTAACTATTATGACCAGCTTGGAGCAGGACTTCCGGCTCTTGGTATACGGTATGACGATGCGGAGAAAAAGGTAGTGAATCCGCTGGAGGAGCCGGAGATTGCTGCAAATCTTGAGCTTATCCATCAGATGTATAAGGATGGGGTGATCAATGGCGACGCACCGACTTCGGATGACTCTCCAAGTTATCGTACATTTTTTACGGCGTCCGGTTGGAGCAGTGCAGCAAAGACAAACTGGGGACCGAATAACGGGATCGAGAACTGTGAGGCGATCCAGTTTGGCGAGCCGATCATATCCAACACATCGGTACGCGGCTCTATGAGCGGTATCTATGCAGGCTGCCAGTATCCGGAGAAGGCGCTTCAGTTGATCGAGCTCGTGAATACGGATTCCAAGGTCAGAGACTGGTTCTTCTACGGCGTGGAGGGAGAGAATTTCCAGTACACGGCAGACGGTAAGGTTGAAAAGTTAAATAGTGAGTGGCCTATGGCTGGCTACACGCAGGGCGTATTTTCCAATGTATCATGGAATGCAGCTCTGGAAGTCAATGAGTGGGAAGAAGTAGACCAGCTCAACGCAAGTGCAACTCCGTCCGTGATGTTAGGTTTTGATATGGATACCAGCAAGGTGGAGACAGAGCTTGCAAACTGCCGTGCCGTATATGAGAAATATAAGTCTGAGTTATGGACCGGTGCACAGGATCCGAAAAAGTTGATTCCGAAGATTTTGGAGGAGCTAGAGGTAGCCGGCTGGGAGACGATCCGTGCAGAGGCACAGGCGCAGGTAGATGCGGCAAAATAAATAAGCAGTGTAATTTGATAGGGAATCTGAAAATGATTCCCTATTGTTGCCTAAAAATATAGAGGAGAATATGCATATGAGTAAAATAATCGGACAATCGTTACCAAATATTCCGTGGGAGGAGAAGCCGGAGGGTTATCGGATGCCGCTGTGGCGTTACAGCGGAAATCCAATTATCGGCAGGGATGGAAACCGTGTGTCAAACAGTGTGTTTAACAGTGCCATCGTGCCGTTTGAGGACGGGTTTGCGGGAGTGTTCCGCTGCGACAGCCGTTCGATCAGTATGGATATTTTTGTCGGAAGAAGTAAGGACGGAATCCACTGGGAAATCGAAGATACGCCGGTGCAGTTTACCGGAGCGGACGGAGAGATTTTAAAGAGGGAGTACCGCTACGATCCGAGAGTCTGCTTTTTGGAGGACCGCTATTATATCACATGGTGCAACGGCTATCACGGTCCGACGATCGGTGTGGCATACACGTTTGATTTTAAGAAATTTGTTCAGCTTGAAAACGCCTTTTTGCCCTGCAACAGAAACGGCGTGCTGTTCCCGAAGAAGATTCAGGGGCTTTATACCATGTTAAGCCGCCCCAGCGATAACGGTCATACACCGTTCGGCGATATTTTTATCAGCCAGAGCCCTGATATGGAGTTCTGGGGACGTCATCGTCATGTGATGAGCCCGATCAAGGAGGATTGCTCGGCATGGCAGACAACAAAGGTAGGACCCGGACCGATACCGATCGAGACGGACGAGGGCTGGCTGATGATCTATCATGGTGTTCTTACAACCTGCAACGGATTTGTATACCGTATGGGGGCGGCGCTTTTGGATTTGGAGCAGCCGTGGAAGGTGCTTTACCGGTCTAAGGACTATATCCTCGCGCCATATGAAAATTATGAGTGTGTCGGGGATGTGCCGAATGTGGTGTTCCCGTGTGCGGCGCTTACGGATGCAGATACGGGAAGGATTGCCGTGTATTATGGCTGCGCGGATACCGTGACGGGAATTGCATTTACAACCGCAGACGAGCTGATCGGCTATCTGAAAGAACATCATATTTAAAAAGCTGGAAGGGAGAGCCGTATGGATTTTTTGGATAAAAGAGTGAATGGCATTTGCGAGGAATTAAAAAAGCTGAAGATCAAACAGCGTTTTCCGATCGCAACGTGGGAATACAAGGAGGGTGATTTTATCCACCCGGAAGATGCCGCAGCAGATGCGGCAGAGTGGCAGGAGTTTGACAGTCAGACGATGCACTGGTATGGAAAGGATCGCCACTACTGGTTTCGGACGACCTTTACCGTTCCACAGGAGCTTGACGGAAAGCCGCTGTGGATGCATGTGCGCACACAGATCGACGAGTGGGATGATGCGAAGAATCCGCAGTTTTTACTGTTTGTCAACGGAACGGTGACGCAGGGGATGGACATGAACCACAGGGACGTGCTCCTTACAGGGTCGGCGGTGGCGGGAGAGACGCTGACACTGGAATTACAGTCCTACACCGGAATTTTACATACCGAGTTTAACCTGATCGCCGAGATGCAGGAGGTTGACCCGCTCATTGAAAAGGTCTATTATGATCTGTGGGTGCCGTTGGCTGCATTCTCGCGTATGGACGAGGATGATAAGACGCGCAGGGATATTGAAAATATTTTAAATAATACGGTAAATCTTCTGGATCTGCGCACGCCGTATTCCGAGGCTTTCTACGCATCGCTGCAGGAGGCTTCCGATTATATCGACGAGGCGCTGTATTCGGAAATGGTGGGTTATTCGGATGTGATCGCCACCTGCATCGGTCACACGCATATCGACGTGGCTTGGTGGTGGACGGTCGCACAGACGAGAGAAAAGGTCGGCAGAAGCTTTGCCACCGTGTTAAAGCTGATGGAGGAATATCCGAATTATAAATTTATGTCAAGTCAGCCGCAGCTTTATTATTTTTTTAAGGAGCGTTATCCTGAGCTTTATGCGCAGGTGAAGGAGCGCGTCAAAGAGAAGCGCTGGGAGCCGGAGGGCGGCATGTGGGTTGAGGCAGACTGCAACCTTACCTCAGGTGAATCGCTCGTGCGCCAGTTTATCCACGGCAAGCGTTTCTTTTTGGAGGAGTTTGGCTTAGATAACCGTGTGCTCTGGCTGCCTGACGTATTCGGCTATTCCGGCGCACTTCCGCAGATTATGAAGAAGTGCGGCATCGATTATTTTATGACGACGAAGCTTGCGTGGAACCAGTTTAATAAAGTGCCCTATGATACGATGCTCTGGCGCGGTATTGACGGTACCGAGGTGCTGACGCATCTGATCACAACACTTGGCGTCAACCAGCCGATCAAGGATTTCTTTACGACCTATAACGGAATACTTCATCCAGATGCGATCATGGGCGGCTGGATGCGTTATCAGAATAAGGACATCAACAACGATATTCTCGTTTCCTATGGATACGGTGACGGGGGCGGCGGTCCGACCAGAGAGATGCTTGAGACCTCAAAGCGTATGGAGAAGGGGATCAAGGGAATCCCAAAGGTGCGGCAGGAGTTTTCGCGCACTTATTTTGAGGAGCTTTGGGAACGTGTGAAGGATCACAGGAGACTTCCGGTCTGGGAGGGTGAGTTTTACTTTGAGTATCACAGAGGTACTTACACTTCCATGGCGAGAAATAAAAGGTCCAACCGGAAGTCCGAGCTTGGTCTGATGGATCTGGAGCTTTTATCCGTGCTGGCAGAGGAGAAAATTCCTTATCCGGTGAACGAGCTTCATGCGATGTGGAAAACCGTACTGCTCAATCAGTTCCACGATATTCTGCCGGGTTCCTCGATCCGTGAGGTGTATGAGGTCACGAAGAAGGAGTACGAGCAGATCACTGCACAGCGGGAGGCACTTGCGAAGGAGCGCATGGAGTCGTTGGCAGACAGCGGGGATGGCATTACGATTTTTAACACAATCGGCATGGAGCGGAGCGATGTGGTCATGCTCGGGGATGTTGCGGCAGAGGCGCTTGCGGATGAAAATGGCGCGGTGTATCCGGTACAAAAAACAGCGGACGGTGCGATTGCCTATGTGGAGCATCTGCCGTCAAAGGGCTATCGCAGCTATACGGTGTTAAAAGAGGCCATGCCGGTGGAAACGCCGTTTGTGCTTACGGACGACCATCATCTGGAAACGCCGTATTACCGTATCACATTGGATGAAAGCGGGCTGTTTACCAGCATTTTTGATAAGGAAAATGACCGCGAGGTTTTAAAACAGGGCGAGCGGGCGAATCTCATGCGGATGTATGAGGATAAGCCGATTTATTATGATAACTGGGATATTGATATTTATTATACCGAGAAATTCTGGGATGTGGATGGGCTTGATCACATGGAGTGGACGGAGCTTGGTCCGGTGCGCGCAACGCTGGAGCTGACGAGGACGATCAGCAATTCGCTGATCCGCCAGAAGATCCATTTCTATGCAAAGAACAGACGCATAGAATTTGAGACGTATGTGGACTGGAAGGAGCATCAGCATCTGCTGAAGGTGCATTTCCCGGTAGATGTGCATACGGATGAGGCGACCTTTGATATTCAGTTCGGCAATCTGACAAGGAAGGTACATCAGAATACAAGCTGGGATAAGGCGCGCTTTGAGAGCTGCGGACAAAAATGGATGGATCTGTCGGAGGGACACTACGGTGTCAGTCTCTTAAACGACTGCAAGTACGGTCACTCCGTGAAGGATTCTAATATGGCTTTGACGCTGATCAAGTCGGGAATCGAGCCGAACCCAATGACCGATTATGAGGAGCATTTCTTTACCTATGCGCTCTATCCCCATGCAGAAGGGTGGCGCGCGGCAGGAACGGTGCGGGAGGCATATATGCTCAACCAGCCGCTGCTCGCAGTGGAAAAAGGCACGAGCGCGGGGGCATATTCGTTTGCATCTGTCGATAAGGACAATGTGATCCTTGAGACGGTGAAGGCGGCGGAGGACGGAAATGGGATCATCCTGCGTCTGTACGAGTCGGAAAATGCAAAGACAAATGCTTGTCTGACAGTAAACAGAGATTTTCAAAAGGCATATATCTGTAATCTGCTGGAGGAGACGGAGGCGGAGGCAGCAGTTTCCGCAAACCGTATTCAGATACCGGTCAAACCGTATGAGATTGTGACAGTAAGGATTGTATAAAGAATTGAGGAAATGCATGATGGAGAGAGAAGTGTATTTAATACCGCAGCCAAAGAGTAAGAAGGTGTATGAGGGCAGCTTTGCGCTGGCATATGACAGTCAGATCATGATTGCGCCGGAGCTTGGAAGGCACGGAAACGTCAGTGAGGGAATCTTAAAGGACTGCATACAGAAGTGGACGGGATTTTGTCCGCATATTTTAAAGGGGAAAGCGGGAAAAGGGGATATTTGCTTTTCACTGTCTGCGGAGCTTACGGGAGAAGCGTACCGCCTTTTGATCGGAGAGGACGGCATTATCTGTGAGGGAGGAAGTGACGCAGGTGTTTTTTACGCAGTTCAGACGCTCTGCCAGATCATTGAGCAGTGCAGAGGCGTGCTGCCGTACCTTGAGATCACGGATGCGCCTGATATGGAGTATCGCGGCTACTATCTCGATCAGACGAGGGGCCGTGTGTTCACACTTGATGCCCTAAAGGAGACGGTCGACCGTCTGTGCCGTTATAAGATCAACGAGTTTCAGTTGTATATTGAGCATACCTATTTGTTCCGTGGTCTTTCGGAGCTGTGGAGAAACGAGACGCCGCTTACGGCGGAGGAGATCATGGAGCTCGATGAATATTGCCTGGCGCGCAACATTGAGCTGATTCCGTCGCTTGCCAGCTTTGGGCATCTGTATACGCTGCTATCAACCAAAAGCTATGAGGAGCTGTGTGAGCTGCCGGAGGCGTCGGCACAGCCGTTTTCCTTCTGGGACAGAATGAGGCATCATACCGTAAATGTCACGGATGCGCGCGTGCTCCCATTGATCAAGGGAATGCTGGAGGAATATCTGGCGTTGTTTTCCTCGGATAAATTCAATCTGTGCGCAGACGAGACGTTTGATCTTGGAACGGGAAGATCGGCAGAGTATGCAAAGGAGCATGGCGTGCACCGGATGTATATTGAGTATGTCAGGGAGCTTTGTACATTTCTGGCAGACAAAGGAAAGCAGCCGATGTTCTGGGGTGACGTTATCTGTGACGAGCCGTTTTTGGTGAAGGAGCTGCCGGAGAATATTATTTGTCTGACGTGGGGCTATGCACCCGACCAGTCCGAGGATGCTTGCCGGAAAATGGCAGAGACCGGAGTAAAGCAGTATCTGTGCCCCGGTGTTGCGGGATGGAATCAGTGGATGAACCTGATCGAGCCGTCGTATCGCAATATTGTTAGAATGTGCGGGTATGCGAAAAAGTATCATGCCATCGGAATTTTAAATACGGACTGGGGAGATTTCGGACATATCAATCATCCGGCATATTCGATTCCGGGAATGATCTACGGAGCGGCATTTGCATGGAATCATGAGGTGATTCCGTTTGAGGAGCTAAACCGTCAGATTTCCCGCGTGGAATATCATGATTCCTCCGAAACACTTGTGGGACTTTTGGCACAGATTCCGCAAAATTCGGTATTTACATGGTGGGATGCTGTGATGTATTATGAGAAGAACGAGCTGGGCGGCGATGAGAGCAGCTTCCCTTCCCTAAAAGAATCTGTTTCTATGGAGGCGGTCGCACAAAGCGGCAAGAGACTGGACGCAATCCGAACCGATATTTTGCGGACAGCGGAAACGACAGACAGCCGTAGCATTTCGGGTCTGCGCGCTTTTGATCTGACGATTGACGGCATCCGGATCTGGAATGAGGTCGGCGCAGCAGTCCTTGCGGGAGAGAGCGGCAGTGGAACGGCTGACCAGCTTGCAGAACGCTTGGAAACATGGTTTATGTATTATAAGGAGCTTTGGCGCGCGGGAAGCAGGGAGGGCGATCTTGCCCACATAGCAGAGATCGTGTTCTGGTATGCGGATCTGCTGCGCGGTAGAAGGAGACAAAAAAGGAGAAGCTAGTGTGAAAAATCGCTGCGGAATGGAGGAATCAGATGCTGGTAGGAGGAATTGAGGCAGGCGGAACAAAAATGGTGTGTGCGGTCGCAGAGACAGTGACAGCAGGGACAGAGACAAAGGTACATATTACAGACCGGATGTCGATCCCGACGGGAAAGCCGGAGGAAACGCTAAACGAGATGATCGCTTATTTTAAGAAGTGGGAGATCGGTGCGCTTGGCATCGGCTGTTTTGGTCCGGTGGATTTGGATCGAAAATCAAAAACCTATGGTCACATTATGCGGACGCCAAAAAAGGATTGGAGAGGCTGTGACGTTGTAGGAACCTTCAAGCGTGCTTTAAACGTTCCGGTGGGCTTTGACACGGATGTAAACGGCGCGGTCTTAGGAGAGGTTCTCTGGGGAGCGGCAAAGGACTGCGACACGGCAATCTATATCACGATCGGTACGGGCATTGGCGTTGGCGTTTACTGCAACGGCGCGCTGGTGCACGGTCTGATGCACCCGGAGGCAGGTCACATTCTTCTTGCAAAGCATCCGTCGGATTCCTACGAGGGCTGGTGTCCGTTTCATCCGAATTGCGCGGAGTCATTGGCAAACGGGCCTTCGATCGAGGCGCGCTATGGAAAGCCTGCGTCACAGCTTTCCGACAGGGAGGATGTCTGGGAGCTTGAGGCCTATTATATCGCGCAGGCAGTGGCAAATTATGTTCTGACGTATTCTCCGCAGAAGATTGTGCTGTGGGGCGGTGTGATGCATCAGCAGAAGCTGTTTGCAATGGTACGGCAAAAGGTAAAGGAGCTGCTTGGCGGTTATATTGCGCATCCGATGCTTGAGGAGCGTATCGAGGAATATATTGTTCCTCCGGCGCTGGGAGAGAATCCGGGAATTATGGGCGCATTTGCGCTTGGGTTACGCGAAATCAAAAATAATTATGCAGAATAGAACATCTTTTTGGGTGAAAAGATTGATTTTTTGTGTGGTTGGTCAGTGATGTGTTTGTGAGGAAAAGCCTTAATAAGGACTTTTCTCCACGAAAAGAACATACTTTCTCTTTTTTTCTGTGGAATACTTAAGAAAAAATATTCAATTATTTTTGTATAAAAAATTTGACTTTGGGAAATAAT
>Garnier_p1__coassemble_1894_pt1 | contig 10972 bp, 8 predicted proteins | sample Garnier_p1__metabat2_high_PE_021 | metagenome-assembled genome bin Garnier_p1 | reverse complement strand
CTTTAAATCCCGCACTCCCGCCTCCGCGAACTTCTGATAGCGGTCCGTCATTTCCGCAACTGCCCAATGCAGCGCACCCGCTGCTTTTTTCGGGTCTGTCACAACGGGGATCATCAGGTGCGGAATCCCGTTATAAACACTCAACTCCACAACCTTTGGGTCGATCATGATCAGCTTTACGTCTTTTGGGTCCGCCTTATAGAGAATACTCATAATTACCGTATTGATGCATACCGATTTACCGGAGCCCGTCGCTCCGGCGATCAGAAGATGCGGCATTTTTGCAATATCTGCAACCGTCACCTTGCCCGCAATATCCTTTCCGACACAGAACGATATGCGGGAATCATGCTTGGAAAATTCCTCCGATTCCACAAGCTCACGAAACGACACCATGACGTTTTCCTTGTTCGGAACCTCAATTCCGACCGCAGCTTTTCCAGGGATCGGGGCCTCGATACGAATATCCGCAGCGGCAAGATTCAGCTTGATGTCATCCGCAAGATTCACAATTTTGCTGACCTTTACGCCCATCTCCGGCTGCAGCTCATAGCGCGTGACCGCAGGTCCGCAGCTTATGTTCGTAATCGTGACATTCACACCGAAATTTTTCAGCGTCTGCTGCAGCTTAAGCGCCGTTTCCTGCAAATGCATTCTGGAATCGCCCGCTTTTTTGGGAGGCTGTGCAAGCAGGGAAACGGGAGGAAATACATACTCTCTTTCCGGCTCGTCCTGCACCTGTATCTCATGTGCGATCCTTGCAATATCGTCCGTTTCATCCAAAGGCTTCTTCGCCATGGGCACAGACTCCTCATTGGAGGCGGCAGCAATCCGGCTGCCTTCTTCCCTCCGCATAAGCGTCTCTGACGGCTCATACTGCGGCTGCTCCTTTGGCTGCTCCTCGTTGCCCTGCGCATAAGACGCCTTTGGCTGCTCCTCGCTGCCCTGCGCATAAGATGCCTTTGGCTGTTCCTCCGGCTGCATATCTGCCAGACTTTCCGTCACCACAGCGATACGCTCTCTGATGATCTCCTCCGGCTCCTGTGCCGGATATGCCGACAGCGCCGCCAACGCCTCATCCGAAAAGGCAGACGGCGCGCCCTCCCGCTCCTCCTCATACAACACACCGGAGGTCAGCGTCACATGCTGCTCCTCGTCCACCTGCGGCAGAGTGATCTGCGGCTGCTTGGGCGACAATTCGCTCAGTTCATCCGAATACGCCTCCTGCGTCTTTGGAAGGACGCGCGTATCAAGCGCAACGCCCTCTACCTTACGATCCATACGCCGCAGCTCGCGCTCCTCCCTCCGCTGTTCTGCCCGCTCTCTGTAACGTTCATTGCTGATCTTTGCAGATTCATAGACCTTTTTGCTGCCTTTTTGCACCCCGCGCAGCGCGGAACGCTCTGTGATAAGCACAAGAGAAATGATCAGAACGATGGCATCGATCACATAAGAGCCGATCAATCCAAAATTCGGACAGATCAGCCATGCGAGAAGTCCTCCGATAAATCCGCCTCCAAACCTGTTTTCATAGCTATAGCGGTAGGCCCCGACTGCCGTCTGCACATCAGAGCCGTGAACGATCAGCTCCATAAACAGACACAAAAACAGCACGAACAAAATGACCGCAACCATTTTTACAATCGCAATCCGGTTGCCCTTATTGGAAACGGCAAAAAACGTTCCCACAAGCAGGATCACGGGAAATATGTATGCGATCAGTCCAAAAATGCCGAAGAAGAATCGGCTCACGGCATTTCCGATCGTTCCTCCGATCCCAAAATTACTGATAAACAATAAAATAGATGCAGCCAGCACACTCCATAGAATGATCTCACTCGTAAAGTTTTCCTGCTGCTTTACTTCCTTTTTTGCGCCGCGTCCCTGCTCCGTCCGGCGCTTTGTCTGCGTCCTTTTTCCGGCAGCGCCTTTTTTCTTTCCTGTTGCCAAAAAATATTACCTCCCAAATTATGCCATATAAAAGTACCCGCCAATGGACAGCGCTCCAATGAACAGGCAATACACTGCAAAAATTGTAAACTTTTTCCTGCGTACGATGACAAGCATTGTCTTAATGCAGATATATCCGATGACGGCAGCCACAAGCATACCGATGATGTAAGATGCGAGCTCTTTAGGCGTTACAGCGATCTTACCAAGCGTTGTCAATTCCAGCACAAGCGCTCCCAAAATTGCGGGGATAGACATGATAAACGAATATTTGACCGCAAAATTGCGCTGAAAGCCGCACAAAAGAGCCGCTGTGATCGTCGTTCCCGCGCGCGAAAGTCCGGGCAGCGTTGCGACGCCCTGTGAAATACCGATAATAAACGCGTCTGTGTATGTAGCGCTTTTGGGGAGCTTTCCTCCATCCCTGCTGTGATCCGCGATAAAAAGAAGCACCGCCGTCACGATCAGGCAGATGCCCGGAACAAGGAGAATCTGCGACGCCAGCGCCACCGCATTCTTTCCGAAAAATCCAATGACTCCGGTCGGAATCGAGGATACAAGCACCAGCATCACAAACTTTCTGTAACCGTTTGAGATCACCTTGCGGTATTCCTCATGCTCCCGCTTGATCTGATTGCGAAAAAAAATCACAACATTGACAAAGGCGTCGCGCAAAATGCGGCACCCTTCCGCGAACAGCTTAAAGATGTCTTTATAATAAACGAGACAGATTGCCGCAAGCGTCCCCACATGCAGCAGAATCTCATATAAAATCCCTGTCTCTGCTTCTATCCCGAACAGTATTTTAAAAAGCGCGAGATGTCCGGAGCTGCTGACCGGAAGAAATTCCGTCAGTCCCTGGATCACACCCATGATAATTACCTGCAAGAATGACATGGCTGCCTCCTTTTATCGAGATGTACGTTTCTGTAATACAACAATTACATGCATGTTCTATCTTATCATACTTCTATCCGCTTGTCATTAAAAGGTTTTTTAATTCTTTTTGCTCTTACGCGCGTCGATCAGACTGTGCAGCTTTAAAAATGCCTGATTGATCCCTCCGACCTCGTCGATCAAGCCCTCCTTCACCGCCTCCTCGCCGACAAGAATCGTGCCAAGGTCCTTCGTCAGCATTCCGGTATTCATCATCAGCTTTTCCAGACGCTCCTCCTGTGCCTTTGAGTGCATGGCGATAAAACGGAGGATCCTATCCTGCATCTGCTTAAAATAATCGTAGGTCTGCTGTGCTCCGATCACCATACCGTTCATACGCACGGGATGGATCACCATTGTACCCGACGGTACGATCAGGGAATAATCGGTAGACACCGCAAGCGGAACGCCGATCGAATGACTTCCCCCAAGTACCAGAGAAACCGTCGGTTTACTGATCGACGCCACCATCTCCGCGATCGCCAGACCGCTCTCCACATCTCCCCCTACCGTATTCAAAAGCAAAAGCACACCCTCTGAATCTGCATTATCCTCGATTTCCGCCAGCTTTGGCAAAATATGCTCATATTTCGTCGTCTTTGTCGTCGCCGGCAGACAGTCATGCCCCTCAATTTCCCCGATGATCGAGAGCAGGGATATTTTGTTGTCCTCTCTGTTATTTTTTAGTTCGATCTGCCCAAACTCCCGCACCATTTCATTTTTCTTTTCCTGCGTTTCTGACATATCCTCCCATATCCTCCATTCACTTAAGCTAAAAGAAGGCGCATCTGCGCCTTCTTTTAGCTTTCGCATATTTTGGAGTTTTATACAAAAAATCAACACTCTCCGAGCAGATAACGGTACAAGCCCTCATAACGACCCTTGGAGCTTCTCCACGAATAATCATTTGCCATACCGCGGTCGATCATCTGATTCCACTGCATTCTTCTGTCAAAATAAATGTGCTTGGAATAATTGATAATGCCAAGCATCTCTCCGCTATTATAATTCGCAAACGAGAATCCGTCGCCCGTATTCTCGTATTCGTTGAACGGATGCACGGTGTCCTTTAACCCTCCCGTCTCCCGCACGATCGGAACCGTCCCATACCGGAAGGAGATCAACTGCGTCAGTCCGCAGGGCTCAAAGCGCGACGGCATCAAAAATGCATCCGCCGCCCCATAAAGCTTATGGGCAAGCTCGTCAGAATAACAGATGTTTGCAGATACACGGTCTGCATATTTCCATGCATAATGACGAAACATATTCTCATACTGCGCATCCCCGGTGCCGATCACGACAAGCTGTGTGTAGTCGTCGACAATGTGATCCATCACGTCACGAACCAAGTCCAGCCCCTTTTGATCGGTCAGACGGGAAATCAGACCGATCATATATTTCTTTTTGTCTACCGTCAGACCGAGCTCCTCCTGAAGCTTCGTCTTATTCAGATATTTCTTCTTGCGGAAGCTTTGCGCATCGTAGTTGACATAAAGCTTATCGTCCGTCTGCGGATTGTAAACCTCATAATCAATCCCATTGACAATCCCCTGCATGTCAAAATGGCGCGCCGCAAGCAGACCGTTTAAGCCTTCTCCGTAATATTCCGTCTGAATCTCCTGCGCATAGGAATCACTGACTGTCGTGATATAATCCGCATACACAAGACCGCCCTTTAGCATATTCGCATCCCTGCGAAACTCCAGCTTATCCGGCGTAAACAGATTTTCCGCTAATCCCGTCAGCCCCCGCATCGTCTTGACATCCCACACGCCCTGAAACTTGAGGTTATGGATCGTCATCACGGACTTGATACCCCAGTAAAAGGAGTCTGCCTGAAATTCATTTTTGAGATAAACCGGAATCAGCCCCGTCTCCCAGTCGTGACAATGGATGAGATCCGGGCGAAAATCAATCTGCTTTAAAATCGATAGGACCGCCTTATCAAAAAAGCAAAATTTCTCAATATCATAACGAATATCGCCGTATGGCGTCTCACAGTCAAAATACTCCCGGTTGTCGATCAGATAATAGGTGATCCCCTCCAGCACATACTTTAGCACTCCCACATATTTATCGGCAATATCATTCCCCGCACTCATATAAAAATGCGTGACATAGGTAAACTGACTGCGATACTCCTCCCGGATACAGGAGTAATTTGGAAGGACAACGCGCACATCCCATTCCGTTTTGTCAAATTCCTTTGGAAGCGCCCCGCACACGTCCGCAAGTCCGCCAGTTTTGATAAACGGCACGCACTCCGATGCCGCAAAAAGTATTTTCTTCATAAACCCCCTCCAAAATGATATTAGATTGCCGCAAGCGCCTGCTCCAAATCCCAAAGAATGTCATCGACATGCTCAATACCGACCGATAAGCGCATCAGTTCCGGTGAAATCCCCGCCTCGATCAACTGCTCCGTCGTCATCTGCCGATGTGTATGGCTCGCAGGATGCAGAATACAGGTTCTGGCATCCGCCACATGCGTAACAATGGCAGTCATCTTAAGTGCATCCATAAAGCGGATCGCCCGCTCCCTCTCTCCCTTGATCGCAAATGCCAAAACGCCGCAGGTGCCGTTTGGCATATACTTTTGTGCCAGCGCATGATAACGGTTTCCCGAAAGCCCCGCATAATTGACCCACGCAACCTTCTCGTGAGCGTCCAAAAACTCTGCAACCTTCTGCGCATTTTCACAATGGCGCGCCATCCTAAGGTGCAGCGTCTCAAGTCCGACATTCAGCAAAAAGGCATTCATCGGCGACGGGATCGCTCCAAGATCGCGCATCAACTGTGCCGTCGCCTTCGTGATATAAGCCGCCTTGCCGAACTGCTCGGCGTAGGTAATGCCGTGATAGGATGCGTCCGGCTGCGTCAGCCCCGGAAACTTGTCTTTGTGCGCCATCCAGTCAAAATTACCGGAATCAATGATCGCCCCGCCGACGGACATGGCATGTCCGTCCATGTACTTTGTCGTGGAATGCGTCACAATATCAGCGCCCCATGCAAACGGACGACAGTTCATCGGGGTTGCAAACGTATTATCCACAATGAGCGGCACGCCGTGCATATGGGCAAGCGCCGCAAACTTTTCAATATCCAGAATTACGATCGAAGGATTTGAGATCGTCTCCGCAAAGACTGCCTTCGTATTCGGGCGCATTGCCAAAGACAGCTCCTCTAAGGACGCATCAGGATTTACAAACGTACATGAAATCCCCTGCTTTTTCATCGTCGTTCCAAACAGGTTATACGTTCCTCCGTAAACGGAATTTGAGCACACAATATGGTCTCCGGACTCGCAGATATTAAACAGTGCATAGTAATTCGCCGCCTGCCCGGAGGAAGTGAGCATACCTGCCGCTCCGCCCTCAAGCGCAGTAATTTTTGAAGCAACGGCATCATTCGTCGGATTCTGGAGTCTTGTATAAAAATATCCCTCCGCCTCCAGATCAAAAAGCTTGCCCATCTGGTCACTGTCATCATACTTAAAGGTCGTGCTCTGATAAATCGGCAGAACTCTCGGCTCCCCGCATTTTGGCTGCCAGCCGCTCTGGATACACTTTGTCTCAAGCTTATAGTCGTTTCCCATTTTCTCTGTCGCTCCTTACCTGATTCTTTGCTCCTATCATACAACATTTTTATGCGCAATTCCAGAATTATTCCATAAAAATCAGAAAAATAACAGAAAAAACGAAACACCTCTGCAAACCGGATGCGCGAAAAAACTGTCTAAAACCCTCCCGATCTCATTTATTTTTTCTTTCTTTATAAAATCTTCAAAATTGCCAGCTATTCTATCCCTATCTTAAATCAAATGAAAGGACACTGTAAATTATGACTATGATGTTGCAAACCACAGACCTCTGCAAATCGTTTCACGGACAGACGGCAGTCAGCCGCATCTGCCTGCACATTGAAAAAAATTCCGTCTACGGACTGCTCGGACCAAACGGAGCGGGAAAATCTACAACGCTCAAAATGATCGCGGGTATTTTAAAGCCGACCGCCGGAAGCATCACGTTTGACGGTCATGCATGGACGCGCAGCGACTTAACCCGCATCGGAGCGCTGATCGAAATGCCGCCGCTCTATGAAAATCTGACTGCCCGTGAAAACCTGAAGGTCAAAACGACTCTCCTGGGGCTGCCGGACAGCCGGATTACGGAGGTATTACAGACCGTCCTCCTCACGGATACCGGAAAGAAAAGAGCCGGACAGTTTTCTCTTGGCATGAAGCAGCGGCTTGGAATAGCACTTGCATTGCTAGGTCACCCCAAGCTGCTCATCCTCGACGAGCCTGCCAACGGGCTTGACCCGGTGGGAATCGAGGAGCTTCGGGCACTGATCCGCTCCTTCCCAGCAAAAGGCATCACCGTCATCCTCTCCAGCCATATGCTCTCCGAGGTACAGCAGACAGCCGACCATATCGGCATTATCGCGGGCGGTGTGCTTGGATACGAGGGGAAGCTTGGGGAAAACGAAAATCTCGAACAGCTTTTTATGGACGTGGTAAAAAACAGCCGCAAGGAGGGATAGATCATGAACTACTTAAAATCAGAGCATTTAAAATTTAAAAGAACCGCCGTAAACAGGCTGGTTTTTCTCACGCCGCTGCTCACGGCTGTGTTTGCATGGGTCGTTGGAGGCTTTACGGGCTTTCAATACACCGCTTTTTACTGGTGGTACGCGTTTTTACTTCCCGGTACGATCGCGATCCTATGCACTTTGTCACAGCGGAAAGAGGAACATGCAGGAAAATATTACGCTGTATTTTCCATGCCCGCAGACCTCTTGAAATTCGAAACTGCAAAATGCGTGATCCTGACGGAAAAGCTGCTTATCGCCGCACTATTTTTTGCCATACTTGTCTCTGTGAGCAATCTCATCGCTCCGGCAACGGCAGTGTATTCTGTCAGAGAAAGCATTTGCGGCAGTATTGGGATCATCCTCTCATCCCTCTGGCAGATCCCGCTGTGCCTTTTCCTCGCACGCAGGGCTGGCGTCTTTTTGCCGGTCGTCCTAAATGCCATACTCGGTATCTTTCTGCCCATTGTATCGGGAAATACTTCGGTCTGGTATTTCGTACCGTATTGCTACGCCGCAAAACTGGCGGAACCGCTGATGGGGATTCAGTTAAACGGAACGTTTGCGGACAGTTCCTCCTTTTCCACCACCGCTTTCTGCTCAATCGCTCTGTCATTTCTGCTGTTTGCTGTTTTAACTTATGCAGACGCAAGGGATTTTTCCAAAAGGAGGGAAACAATATGAACCTTTTTCGCGCGTTTCGTTCCGAGCTGATAAAAGTGAGGCATACCTCTTTTTGGAGTGTGCATATCGGTATGCCCGTCATCGGAGCATTGCTGTTTACTGTCTACTATCTTCTTTATGACAGCACAGCAGACGAGAAAAAGCTCCAAATGATGCTGGAGCTGACGGCGACGGTTTTTCCCCTGCTGATCGGTGTCATAGTCAGTCTGAATGTCGCGTCGGAGGAAAAAGTGTCACTCTACTCCCCCCTGCTTGGCGCATCAAACCGCCAGCTCCTTTTGGCTGCAAAATTAACGTTTCTTTATGGTGCGGGAGTTTTGGCGCTGTTTGGTCTGTTCCTGTTATTTCTTCTCAGCGCAAGGCTTTTGGGGATCGCCGGTGCAATATGCCCAAAAACACTCCTTTTGGCTGCGGCAGAAATTGCCTGTTCCAATTTGATCATTTATATCCTGCATCTGTTCCTCAGCTTGAAGTTCGGCTTGGGCTTGTCGCTGTTTTGCGGTGTGTTTGAAAGTCTGCAATGTATTTTGTACAGCAATATCGATCTGACGGGCGTCGCGCGGTACATCCCCTTTGCGTGGTCCATAAACCGGGTGAAGGATGTTTTGCATGACCGGCTTTTGGCGAACCGGGCAGAACGGATCGTGACTATCCTATGGACAATCGGCGGGTTACTACTGCTTTTCCTATGGTTTTCCCGCTGGGAAGGACGGAGAAATAAAGAATAAGATAAAAACAGACTGTTTCAGGAAAATATATAACGGCTTTTCTGCTCCGATACACCATGCTATACTTAGAAACATAGAGCTAAAATGAAAGGAAACAACCATATGGCAGCAATCCTTATGATCGATGACGAGCGTTCTATTTTAGAGCTTGTAAAAAACGGATTACAAAAAGACGGACATCTTGTTACTGTCTGCACGTCCGCCGCGCAGGTCCCTCCCGACAAGCTGGGGAACTGTGACCTGATCCTTCTCGACATTATGATGCCGGACATCGACGGCTTTTCCTATTGTAAAAAAATCCGTTCGCTGGTGGACTGTCCGATCCTCTTTCTGACTGCAAAGACAATGGAGCACGACATCACCTACGGGCTTGGGCTTGGCGCGGACGACTATCTGACCAAACCGTTCCGCATTGCAGAGCTTAGGGCACGGGTCAACGCCCATCTGCGCCGCGAACGCAGAGAACGTCATACCACCCTTACCTTTGACCGGATAAAAATCGATCTGTCTGCCAAGGAATTGCGCGTGGATGGCACGCCCGTTTCCCTGACAAAAAGCGAATACCTCATCTGCGAATATCTTGCCGCAAACAAAGGACAGGTATTTTCCAGAGAACAGATTTACGAAGCGGTTTTTAGTCTGGACGGCGACAGCGACAACTCCACGATCGCGACACATATCAAAAATATCCGGGCAAAGCTTGGGAAACTGGACATACAGCCGATCACAACAATCTGGGGGATTGGGTACAAATGGGAATAAAGAAAACAACGTCACTGAAAGCATCCTTTTGGAAATTTTTATGTATGCTGCTGCTTGGACTGACCGCTTCTGTCATACTTCCATTTAGCCTTATTTTTATCGGAGCGACGACCGGATTTATCACCTATGCCGATTATTCCGAGCAGAGCGCCAAGGGGCTTGTCCCCGTCATCGCCGCAACGCCCGATCTGTCAGATGTACGACTTCCCGTGGGGCTTAAATATTTAGTGCTTGATAAGAATTATCAGGTACTGGAAACCTCCCTTAAGGGCGACGACTTTGACCGTGCCATGAATTATGCGATCTCTGGAAAGATCAGTGAAAACCCAAACAAACAGTATTTATTTATCACACGCGAAAAGGAATATGTGGTGCTTCAATATTACATTGGCTCACAATTTACAAATGAATGGTTTTATGCGCATTTTCCATCACCGGAAATTCTGCTCGTCATCCTCATAGGGATCAACTGCACTCTGGTATGTGCGCTTCTGACGGCAAAATTTGCAAAAGGTCTGCGGGCACAGCTCTCTCCGCTTTTTGAAGCCACAAAGCAGGTGGCTTGTCAAAATCTTGATTTTGAGGTGGGACATTCCGCGATCAGGGAATTTGAGGACGTGCTCTGTTCTTTTTCTGATATGAAGGACAATCTCCAGGCGTCGTTGAAACGGCAATGGAGCGCGGAGCAATTACAGCGGGAGCAGATTGCTGCGCTTGCCCATGATCTGAAAACTCCTTTAACTGTCATTCAGGGAAATATCGACCTGATCTGTGAAACAGAGCTTGACGAAGAACAACGCCTGTATGCGGGATATATCACGGAAGGCACAGAGCAGATCGGCGTTTACATTAAGACGCTGATCGACATCTCGCGAACGGCTGCGGGGTATCAGCTTCATTGCGAAGCATTTGATCTTTCCGATTATATGGAACAGATCGCTGCGCTTGCAAACTCTCTTTGCCTTACGAAAGGAATTTATCTGCACATGGAAACCGCCACAGATTTAGGCACACTTGTTGCGGACAAATTGCTGCTGGAGCGTGCGATATTAAATGTGATCGGCAATGCGCTTGACTATTCGCCTCCCCACGGGACAATCCATGTCGTGGCGCAAAAATCAGACGGTATTGTACAAATCTCTGTCACCGACGAGGGGCGCGGCTTCACACCGGAAGCCCTGTCTCATGCGCGGGAACAATTTTTTATGGGAGAAAAAAGCCGGACCTCCCGTCTGCACTTTGGCATGGGGCTTTTTATCACAGACAACATCGTCCGGCAGCATAACGGGCAGCTTGTGTTAAAAAATTCGGCGCAGACAGGC
>Garnier_p1__coassemble_1824_pt1 | contig 11306 bp, 13 predicted proteins | sample Garnier_p1__metabat2_high_PE_021 | metagenome-assembled genome bin Garnier_p1 | reverse complement strand
ATTTCGTTATTTTTCCGATCCCAAGTCCTCCGGTCAGGCGCAGCTCCCCAACTGCAATCCCCTGTATTCTGCTCCCCCTTCCTACTGAACCCTTGCATTTGCGCCGTGGTAAATGACATTGCTCTCCTTCACCTCGATGCTGCTATCCTCCTGTGCGATATTCACACTCGTTGCACCGCAGATTTCTACCCGGTCGTTGAGACTGGAAATATCAATACAGGCATCCGACTGAATGTAAACGCCTTTCGGGCTGACAATGGAAATCCCATACTCGTCATCCAGTACCACACTCATCCCGTTGCCGGCGTCCAAAATAATACTGTGCTCTGATAAATCCACCATCTTATTGGATGAGGTACAGATCGTTTTGTGCGTCGGATCGCTTCTGCGCGCCCCCGGATTCTTTTTTGCTTCCCCCTGTTTCCCGAACGCAGCTTGTCCGGCTGTCGGATTCTGTATATCTGCTGCCGCAACGGCTGCTCCCGCCTGCGGCTGTGTGACGGGCAGGTGCACGGCGCTGATGACATAACCGTGCTTTTCCTGCTCGGTCGGAAAATAAAGACGTATCTCATCCCCCGGCTCCGGCATACAGTACCAGCCACTTCCATCCGGCGAAGAATAGACCGTCGAAAACGAAAACCATTTTCCCGCACCGCTTTTTGCATCTGTCCGCAGCGACACCCGCACGACGTCACCACGCACCTCGGTCACGGTACCGTCAAGGGATGCTCCGATCATCTTTTCATTGTATTGTTTGGGAACTTGAAAACCCGCCTTTGTTTTCAGATAATAAGTGTTCCATAGCTGATGCCCATCCAATCTGCTCTCTGCCCTCTCCACATAGAGCATCCGCCCGTTTAGCTCCACCATTTGCCCGATCTCGTACAGCTCCTGATCCTCCGCAACATAAACAAGGCTGTCGTCCTCGATAAGCCCCTGCACCTGATTTTGCTCTTTATAAAGAAGCGTGCTGATCTCTTTATGAACCTGGTAACTGGAGGAAAACATTTTTGCCCCGCCACTCCACTCCGCAAGCCCGAAATACATCTTTGCCCCGGACGTCGCATAGCTTGGCACTACAACCGCATGAAAATGACTTGCCAGACGCTTGATAAATGCCCAGTCCGTTTCCTGATACTGTACGATCGGTTCGCCGATCGCTTCTCCCGTTCCAATATTCATCAAAATATTCCCGCCTGCATACGACTTTGCGATACAGTCGAGCACCTCCTGATAAGTCATTGCGGGAATCTGGAACGACCGCCGCTGCGGCTTTAAGTCCAGTAAATATGTATAGGGAACGATCCGAATCTCCATAAGACACAGACTGTTCTCATGCATGATCTTCATGTCCTCCAAAATACCGCAGTAGATCTGCCTGCGCTCTCCCGTCTCTCCGATCGCAAAATCTTGACCTCTGTTTGATCACAGGCCATTTGCAGATAACCTTTTTCATTATCAGCGGAAATATAGCCCGAAATTACGGCATGACCATGCTCGCCGGCTTCTTTTTTTATCTCACATTGGTTCATCTGAACAAATTCAAACGGCTCTGTGATCAGTCTTTCTGCTTTCAAAACATATCACCTCTTTTCTCTCCCCGTGCTTGCAGAATCAAATACCTCCAACGCATACGGCTTCCAATGTTCAAACTGCTCCTTTGCGGAATTAAAAATGCAAAATAAAAGCCTTCCCTCGATTGCCGTAAACGCATGGATGTTATACCGATAGCCCTCCACCGTGGGATTGGAAAATGAATACCATCCCAGTATCCTCGTCTCCTGTGCATCCATAAAGTGTTCGCTGTTTTCCAGATAACGATTCCCCGGATACATGCGGCGCATGGTGGAAAGATAATAATGCGTACAGTCGATCACTTCATCCATGTTCATCTTTGCATCAAAATAAGAAAACGCAAAATTGACGGTCAGAGACGGATTCGTTTTGATGACTGCCGGACGAAACTGGGAGGGGTACATGGCTTTTGCAAATGCCTCCGGCAGATCAAGAAATGTTTTCGGCAGCATGATCCGTACATACGGATAAAATATATCCTGCTCCGCAAACTCCAAACGCTCCTTGCCGATATAAACATAATCACTGTGAATGCTGTTATGCTTTTCAAGCAATGCCGCTTTGCGCATAGCTTCAATCTCTTTTTCTGTAAATTTCATACGCTCTCACCTCACTTCTGAAGCAGGTCTGTCACCTCCTGCACCTGCGCCTTTCGTTCTCCATCCAAATAATCGCCGTATATCCCGATCTCCCTTTCAAAATCCTTCGATAGCTTTTCTCTTTCCGTGTAAATATTTGCCAACTGTGTCAAAATCCTTGTGCTCTCCTTTGCATTCGCCTCCACACTCTCCTTTCCGGCATATCTGATCTGCCGCAGTTGCTCATTCAGTTCTTTCTCCGTCTGTGTAAATTCCTTTGCTTTTTCCACATAATACTGATAGAACGCGTCCTCCTCCGGCGTTGCCTCCACAGGCTTCCTTTGCTCATTTCCCCCAAAATCAATGCGCAGACCGGCGTATTTCTTCTGTGCCGCCAGCGCCTCTGTCTCATTTAGCAGATCAGACCCCGTATATTGATTCACCATCTCCTTTACCTGCCCGCGTCCGGCCTCACTCATCCGGTCAAGTCCGTATAAATACGCCTGGTCTAAGCATTCCTCATATGCCTCCTTTATTGTCTTTTCCGACTTGCCCCTTTTCTTCAATCCATCAATTTTTTGCTGATACCAATCCATATATTCGGTAGTTCCCGGATAATACGGACAAATATCATTCTTTTGACACCATTTTTCAAACGCCTCCTGCTCCTCCTTGGCATCTTTGTTGCCGGCATACGGATAATTCATAAACGGAGGCATATAAGCAGAATATTTTAATTGCCCGCTGCCCACAGGAAAAATCAGACCGCCATGTTCGCAGACCAGATACGAGGCGGTAGTAATTGCTTCATAACAGGTGCACCCCTTGTGCGAAGCTGTTTTTGCCGTGGCATCCTGCGCAATTTTTGTCTCATTTTTGCAGTTTTCCCAGCCTTCTTCCCCAATCTTCGGCTTACATACCAGCCCTGTGATCACTCTGTCCTCCGGGCTTCTAAGATAATTCCCCTCCGCATCTGTTTCCGCTCCGACAAGGAATGACCCTGTTTCTGTCAATGCAGCGATAGGGGAGCTGCAAATGCCAAAGGACATGATATTCTTTTCAGGAACACAGTCCATCTTGTGCATAACCGGCTTATCATCCAGATATACGCCATGTGTCTCCCACATATCCAGATAACGCATATGCGAACCGCAACTGCACCGCAGCGGCGCTCCCCGAACCAGATATTCCGGCTCTTGGTTCGACCGCTCCTCCAATGCCTTTTTTAACTCCTCGATTGTTTTCTCATTCTTTGATTTTTTAGATTGATCCAGCGCTTCTTCCGATTGCCTCTTTCTTTTTTCCTCCTCAACAAAAACCGGACCTTGTCCCATACTGTTAAACGCTTCTAACGCTGCACTGTCGCCGACCTGTTCCCTCGCATATTCGTCCATCTCCTTCCAAATTTCCTGATGAACCTCCTGACTTGTAAAAACATTAGTCCTTTCCTTGATTGGGGTATTGTGAACCTCATAATATTCCTCCATTTCCCGGTATCGGTTCGTTAATCTTGATTGAAATTCCGCACTTGACATATAAATCTCCGAGTATTCCGCATACTTGGTACGGTACATCATTTCAAACTGTTCCCAACGATTTTTAGCAACAATGCCGCAATCTGACAGCCAGCCCCCCTCTATCTTCTCCTTGGACCATGCCTCCTTGTATTCATTTTCTATGTATTCATAAACACTCGCTGCACATTCCTGTTCCTTGCCTTCCGTCTCTGCCATTTCCTCATCCTCCTCTCTGTATCTGTACCGGGATCAGTTCCACACCGCACAGTCCCTTTCGCATCAGGCTCTCCAGCAAATCAAGCCTGAGTATCACCCGCATCCTTCTTTCTTCTTTTAAATAAATGATCGGGATGTCCTCCGTCCATTCATCAAAAAGCGTTACGACCAATTCCCCCATTTTATTTTTGCTTCCCGCCGCCCCGCTGATACGCGGAAAAAACGGAAGATAATACAGCACTCGCTTACTTTTCTTCTGATCCAGAAAAATAAACTCCCGATACTCACAATCCCATAAAAACAAGTCCAGCGACTTTTTTGCCTCTGCACGAAACAGCGGGAACGGAGAAAGCAGAATCAGCCCCAGATCGCAGGTGCGACCAAGCACACAAACATTGCGGTCAGGCATCCTTTTTACATCATTTTCCTCAAACGCCCGATAATTGACTGCCTGATTAAAATTTTTTATATCGGGCACTCTGATCCCTTCTAAGCTTTGCAGCAAATAATATCTCATTTCACTCCCTCCCCCACCGGTAAATCATCTCCGACTGATCCAGATAAGCTCCATAAAACACAGCGCCGTTGACAGCCGAAGAACCTCCGAGCCTTTCCTCCGGTTTGATTTTCTGCATCATGTCCTGCAAAATCGTCTCCAATACCATGAAATTGCCCACCTGATAGTAGGTCTGCGCTTTCTGCAGCTCATATGCACTGATCCGGGGAAGCGCTTGCCTTAACTCACGCTCTAAAAATCCAAGCTCCTGCTCATATTGCGGAAAAAGCGCTCCGTAATGCCAAAAACAATCGATTTCCTGCATATCTCCATAGTAATGGTAATCATAAAAGTCAACCTTCAACAAATGCTCTCCCAACAATGCCCCACTTAACAGATAGGACAACTGAATATAGGAAACCGGCTGTTTGCTTCCCGATGCAATCATCTCCCCAATTTGCTGTATTGCCATGCCAAGTACTTCCTGAAAGGATTCCACGATAGCATCCTTATTCTTCTTGTATACTTCCCATGTATCCTGCTCCAGACACATACTCCTCCGCTCCATGCAGCTTCTGATACAATCCAAAAACTGCTCCTCACGCACCTCATCCTTCTGCTCCAATGTGTAAGAAAGCTGACCCACCTTTAATTCCCCCTCCTGCATCCATTTTGAATTTATTACAAATTGCATCTAAACTACTTTTATATTCCATTATTATAGTACGACTCCCCTATGATTACAAGGATAGTTTTATTTTGTGTTGTAAATATTGCACTTATTTCTCACAAAAATAAAGATTTTTTTGAAACGGACTGCAATTTCCTATGTCAGAGCAAAAGTGTGCTTCGCACACTCTCGCGCCCCAATAAACTGTAAATGAAGCACACTTTTGCCGCGCCGAGTATGATTGCGAAGCAATACTTCCGCTCATGCGAGTGCGCATCCTCACACGAAGTGTGTTTTTATGACATAGGATTGCAAAGCAATTTCCTATGTCATAAAAAAAGAGCTGTACACTTGTTGTTCGTGTAACAGCTCTCTGTCTATTGATGCCTCTAAATCACCGATTATTCTTTTTTATAACTACGATACCCTCTTACCGATAGGAAATATCAATCCCAAACCATGTTTTCAGATAATACCACAAAACCTCTGATAACCCCAGTGTTGCTACCCAAATAAGAAATGTGCCTGCTACAACAAGCAAAGCCAATTTCCATTTCCTTGCAGCTATGGCGCAAACGATCGTGAAAATATACAATATACGAATCCCCTCATAACCGAGAATATGCAGATTGAAGGATTCCAACACCAAACCCTCAAAGGGAATCCAGAAAAACAGCACGCATGTGAGTACATACGCTATCTTACAGATCAGATTTTCTTTTCTCCACGTTTCCACTATTTTTTCCCGCATATCTTTTCCTCCTTTGATTTACGGCAAGAATGGTCCTAAATATTATCCAATCTATCCGGACATCTTTCAGCTGTTTCACATTGCCGCTCTTTCCGCTTACAAGCATAAAACACTCCTTTTATAATTCCAATAGGGATGTGCTATTTGGTAGGAAATCGGTGCTATTTGGCATATTGCGATTACCAATCCCCGGAGGGTTTTTATTTGACGGGAACGAATATTCCTATCAAGACAACGAGCGACACGCTTCGCGAGCCGCTCTTATGTCAATAAAAAAAGATAGCCCGCAGGTCATTTCACAACCTGCGGGCTATCCACCTTTTTTTATTATTTCTAATACAGCTTCTCAACTACAGCTTTTGATGTCTTTTGATTATTTTCCATCGAAATGCCAAGATTTCTCCGATAATATTCTTTAAACAAAATATCAATGATATAAAGCTGACTTAGCTTCGCCCCAAGTGAACCGCCCTCCAACGGCCCCTCATTACTGCCGCAAAGCAAAACGCCGTCCACATGGCTGGTCAGCGGTGATTTCAAAAACCGTGTGATCGCCACAACCTTTGCTCCCACTCCGCTTAAAATATCAGCGACATACACAATATCCTTTGTCGCCCCCGAATAAGAAATCAAAAATACAAGATCATCCTGCTCCGCCATCGAGGCAATCATCGCCTGCATATGCGGATCATCCACACAATGCACCTTTTTCGTAATTCTAAGAAATTTATTCCGAGCCTCCATTGCCGTCAAAAGACTGTCGCCGATTCCAAAGAAATAAATATTCTTTGCCTTTTCCATCATTCCGACAATACGCTCAATCTCCTCCCATTTTAACAGCAGATGCGTCTCCTTTAACGCACTGATCTGGGACTCCAAAATATCATCGAGCATTCTTTGGGCAGAATCAGGATTCTCGGGATTCTGCGCTTCCTTCTGCGCCCCGTCCTCTGCCGTTGCCATGCTTAGGGACAGCTTCATCTTAAATTCCTGATAGCCCTTCACCCCGATCGTACGGCAAAAACGGTAAACGCTGGCGTCCGCAACCTTACATGCGTCCGCCAGCTCAGTAATTGACATAAACAGCACCTGATTTGCATTTTTTGTAACGTAATCTGCAATTTTCTTCTCTGTCTTTGTCAATTGATTATATAATAACTGAATATCTAAAAATAGACCAAATTCCGCCATAAGCCTAACCGCCATTCTGTTTTCTATGTACAGCCCCAATCCCACTTACAATAAAGCCGGATCGCCTCCGCAATCTGCTCTGCACACTTCTCTGCAATCTCTCGATCAGCCTCTGTAAGCTGCGCGAGCGGAGCTCGCACGCCGCCCACATCGGGACCTCCCTGTAAACGGATAATCTCCTTGATGGTTGCGTACATATTTCCATGTGTCGAGCACATCTTATAGATGATCCTGCAGATTTCATTCTGAGCCTCTCTTGCACGCTCCATATTTCCTGCCAAAAACAGCTCTCTTGCCTTTAAGAACAGCTCCGGCATCGCCGCATAGGTTCCGCCGATCCCGCCTGTCGCGCCTGCTGCCAGTCCCGATACAAACTGCTCGTCAGGTCCGTTGAATACGATCATGCCCTCATCCGCAAACATCTGAATATCCTGCACCGGCATGGAAGAATTTTTTACACCGATAACTCTCGGATTCTTCTTCATTTCACGCAGAAGATTGATACTGAGCGCTACGCCGGCAAGCTGCGGGATATTATAAATGATAAAATCCGTATCAGGCGCTGCGGCGGAAATATCATTCCAGTATTTTGCAATCGCATGCTCCGGCAGATGGAAATAAATCGGAGGAATCGAAGCGATCGCATCCACAGAAAGACTTTGTGCATGAGCTGCCAGCTCGCAACTGTCCGCGGTATTGTTACATGCCACATGTGCGATAACGGTAGCCTTTCCCTTTGCCTCTGCCATCACATTTTCAAGCGTCAGCTTTCTCTCTGCAACACTCTGATAAATACATTCTCCCGAAGAACCTCCGACATAAAGCCCCTTTACACCTTTTGTGATGAGGTATCTGGTCAGCGCCCGCACTCTCTCGCCGGACACCGCTCCCGTCTCATCATAACACGCATAAAATGCCGGAATCACTCCCTGATATTTCTCGAACTTCATAAATCATACACCCCTTTTTTCTTTTCATCAACCAAAATTTTATCCCTTGACTGCTCCCATTGTAATTCCCTGCGTAAAATATTTCTGGAACATCAGGAAAATTGCGATGATCGGAACTGCGCCAAGCGCCGCGCCCGCCATGATCAGACCGAAATCATTTGACATATCTGCCTGAAGCTTTGCGATACCAAGCGAGATCGTCAGTGACGTCTTGGAATTTAGCATGATCAACTGCAGGAAATAATCATTCCATGTATTAATAAATGTAAAAATTGCAAGCGCGCCGATGCCCGGCTTTACGATCGGAAGAACAATCGTCGCAAAGGTCTGGATCTCTCCTGCGCCGTCAATTCTGACTGCCTCCAGCATCTCGGTAGGAATCGTCTCCGAAAACTGCTTCATCAAAAAGATACCAAACGGCCATCCTACCGTAGGTAAGATTACCGCCCACAGCGTATCATGCAGATTAAGGAAGGACATCTCCTTTAACAATGGCACTAACACAACCTGCTTTGGCAGCGCCATCGCACAGATAAAAATACTGAATAATACCTTCTGTCCGACAAAACGTTTCTTTGCCAGCGCATATCCCGCCATCGCAGCCGTCAGACATGTGAACGCCATCGCAGCCACGGAGATCGCCACGCTGTTGAACAGCCACTGAAGCGCCGGATTCTTAAAAAGCCTCACATAGTTATCAAGCGTCGGATTCTTTGGAAACCACTCCGGTACTGCGGCATTGATTGCCATCGGGTCTTTAAAAGAGCCGGTAAGAATCCAGTAAATTGGAAAAATAAACAAAATTGCCAATACGATCATGATGGCAATCGAAACTATCTTGTACGGTGTAAGCCGTTTGACTCCGCTATTCATTCTGTGCCACCTCCTAATCTGTACTTCCCGCTTTTGTCAGCTTAAACTGAAGCGCTGAGAACACGGCTATGATGATCGCAAGGAATACGCCCATGGCGTTTCCATATCCGTACCGGTACAGCTTAAATGCTTCATAATAAATGTAATACATAATCGTATCCGTCGAGTGGTTCGGTCCGCCCGATGTCAACAACTGGATCAGTGCATAGCACTGGAATGAGTTAATTGTTGTGATAACAATAATATATAATGTGGTTGGCATAATGGACGGCCATTTAATCTTCCAGAACGTCTGAAAATGATTCGCGCCGTCTACCTGCGCAGCTTCTACCATAGAAGCGTCTACATTGCCGAGAGCCGCTACATAAAGCACGATCGGCTGACCGATGGAGGTCGTAAACAGGATAAGAATGATACACCAGATCGCAAACTTTTGATCTCCCAACCAACTGATATTCTGATCAATGATCCCGGTCTCTGACAACACATAATTGAACAAGCCGGTATATTTATTAAACATCCACTTCCAAACTACCGCAACCGCAACCGTACCGGTAACGACAGGCAGATAAAACACGCAGCGGAAAAACGATCTGCTCGCAGCGTGGATCGGGTAAATGACCGTGCTGACCCAAAGTGAAAATACCGTGACTGCCGGAACTGCTACAACCACTATCAGGATTGTATTTTTCAGCGCCCGAAGGAACACAGGGTCCTGAAACATTTCTATGTAATTCGCAAAGCCCACAAACTCAAATTCTGTCATGGTGTAATTAAAAAAGCTCGTAACCAGACACATGATCATGGGAACAACAATAAATCCTACAAAAAATACCAATGCGGGCAAAAGAAACAGATAGGCAGCCCTGGTCTCCCGCATAACCAGCGCTCTGCTGCGCTTTGTAACTTCCTTCTTTCTGCTTTTTTCCATAATAAACTACCCTTCCCAACATGAAATACGCTGTTTTCCTGTGAAAAAAGGACACCTTGCGTTTCACCAACTGAAAACTAGGTGTCCTTCCTTCCTCTATTTCGTTCAGTTCATTTTTATGTTTCGTACAACTGTCTTATTTTGCTTCTGCGGTTGCCTTATTGCAGATTTCAACATAAGAGTCTGCTGCCTTCTGCACATCCTCCCCGCCGAAAATCTGCTGAAGCATATTCCACCATGCAGTTCTCTGCTCAGCCCAGCCGCCTGTTACATTGTAATAATCACCAAGCCACGGCATGAAGCTTGCGAAGGTCTCCATACGAGCCTCATCCTCTGTTCCTGCATATACGTTTCCATAGGAAGCGCGTACCGGGAAGAAGCCTGTACTTGCCACGCTGACCGGTCCCTGTACGGGATCATCGCAGATGAACTCAATAAACTTCTTGGATGCATCGATCTTCGCTGCGTCGCCGTTATCAAAGATACCAAAGCCCCAGATACCGCCGGCAAGCTCCGGTGTTCCGCTCTCAGACGGGAATGCTACCGGATACGGTGTAAATGCTACCGAAGAAGCATATTGTGCCTCGTTGGAAGCGTTCCAGCAAAATGTCATTGCGATCGTTCCGTTTGCAAAAAGCTGTAATTCGTCTGCTGCCTGTGCACCTGCATCGTAGCTGATCAAGCCTTCCTCACTCCAGTCAACAAGCTGCTGCAGTCCCTTTACACCGGTCTCAGAATTCATCGTCCATGTTGTATGTGTCTCATCTGTAAACTTTGCGTTGTAGAGGTTCATTGCAAGGGCTCTTGTACCCTGATCACCGCCCTGACCGCCGCAGTATACAACGCCGGTTGTATCAACGCCGCTGTCCTTTAATGCCTGCAGCGCCTTCTCAAAGTTCGCTGTCGTCCATGTGCGGTCCTCGTTGATATACTGAAGCGCATCTGCCTTTTCAAACAGCTCATAATTGATCGCCATCGTATGTGTTGTCATACAGAAAGGATACTCATAGAATACACCCTCTGGAGACTTACATGCATTTACAACAGCCTCGCTGGTCGCGGAAATATCTGCAAGCGCCTCCTCATCCCAGAGATCTGCAAGGTCAACCATTTTACCCTTTGCCCCCCAGTTGCTCACCAATCGCTCCGGTCCCTCTAAGATAATATCCGGTGTCGTTCCCGCTTCGATCGCAGCCGTTACCTGATCGTCGCCTGAGGTATAATCCAGATACTCAACCGAAACACTGATGTCTGGATACTTTTTGTTAAATGCAGCAATAAATCCGTCCACGGTCTCTGCATCTGCAAATTTTCCTACCGGATAGGTCCACAAGGTAATGTCCGTTCCTTCTCCGGCAGGAGCTGTCTGTGATTCCTCCGTCGCATCGGCGCTGCCGGTATTTCCGGTATGATCCGCAGACGAAGCGGGTTCTCCGTTAGAACCGCAGGCCGCCATTGAAAACGTCATTGCGCCTGTTAATAGTAAAGCAAGTAACTTTTTCATAAATTGTTCCTCCTTCTACTGTTCTTTCTAGGCTGATTGTACAATGGCATATGT
>Garnier_p1__coassemble_1817_pt1 | contig 11343 bp, 7 predicted proteins | sample Garnier_p1__metabat2_high_PE_021 | metagenome-assembled genome bin Garnier_p1 | reverse complement strand
CCGTCAGCACACCGCGGTGCTCCCGCTCTCTTAAATGTGTCAGGATCAGGCGCTGCCAGTTTTTATCGAGCATATCCTCACTGCACGCGGCGGCAAACTGCATACCGCTGCCCGGCTCTCCCGGTTCGAGCTTTAAATGCACCTCCGCGTAATGGCGCAGCGGCTCGAAATGCCCGACGCCCTCCACCATGTCCGCGATCGTCTCGCGGTACACCACATGCCCCGCTCCAAACGTCACCTCCATGCCAAAGCGCGTCAGAATGCGGCTCTTTAAAACCTCAAGCTGTACCTCTCCCATCATCCGAACAAAAATACCGCGCAGCTTCTCATCCCAGACAAGCTGAAGCTGTGGTTCTTCCTCCTCCAAAAGCCGCAGCTTTGGCAGCAAAAGCGCCGCGTCCACTCCCTCCGGCGGAAGAATCCGATAGGTGAGCACCGGCTCTAATACCGGCTGCTCTGACGCTTCTTCCACGCCGAGCCCCTCGCCCGGATATGTCTCATTTAACCCGGTCACCGTACAAATCCGCCCAGCCGTAACCGCATCTGTCGTCTCATACCTCTCGCCCGAATAAATACGGATCTGGTTGACCTTTTCCTCCCAGATTTCCGATTCGCCCCCGCCGCCTGCGCCGCCTCTTTTCACACCGGATAACAACTGCTTTACCGCAAGACTCCCCCCGGTAATCTTCATGTGGGTCAGACGCACTCCCTGCGCATCGCGTGTAATCTTATAAACCTTCGCCCCGAACGCCGCCGGATATTCCGGTTCCCTCGCATAGGCAAAGAATGCCTCCAGAAATTCTGGCACACCCTCCATCTTTCGCGCAGAGCCAAAAAAGCAGGGAAACAGCTTTCGTTCTCCGATCAGCGCGGCGATCGTATCATCCGATACCGTCCCGTTTTCCAGATATTCCTCCAGCGCCGTCTCGTCGCACACTGCGGCATTCTCATAAAATGTATCCGTCCCTCTGTCCGAAAAGTCCACGCAGTTTTCCGACAGCACGCGGCGCAGTTGTGCAAACAGTCTTTCTTGATCCGCTCCCGCCTGATCCATCTTGTTCACGAACAAAAATGTCGGAATGCTCAGATGCCGCAGCAGCCGCCAAAGCGTCTTTGTGTGTTCCTGCACGCCGTCCGCACCGCTTATGACAAGGATCGCGCAGTCAAGCACCGAAAGCGCGCGCTCCATCTCGGCAGAGAAATCGACGTGCCCCGGCGTGTCCAGAAGCGTCAGCACACCGCCTGGCAGCTTTAACACTGCCTGACTGGAAAAAATCGTAATGCCGCGCGCACGTTCCATCTCGTCCGTGTCAAGAAATGCGTCGCCGTTGTCCACGCGTCCCGCCTTTCGGATGTTGCCGCTGACGTAGAGCATTGCCTCCGAGAGCGTCGTCTTTCCGGCGTCGACATGAGCAAGCACCGCCGTGGTGATATATTTAAACGGCTGCTGCGCCGCGGCAGCATTTTTCTTTGACATAAGAGTGGCTCGCAAAGCGTGCCGCTCGTTGTTTTCAGACGTATTTTCCATAAAGCTTCCCCTAGACCATCAATCTGCGATAGCGATTGATGCACGCAAAAATCTCCTGACGTCTCGGCGCCGCAAGATTGCACGGAACATAGCTGCTCTCACAGACTGCTGCCAGTCCGCCCTCATCCAGCACGCGAAGCAGCTCATCCACGCACGCAGTCAGCGTGCGTTTCCCGTCAAACACATGAAGCTGCGCATATTTTAAGAGATAGGCAAGCGCCGCAAGCTGCTCGCTGTCGGCAAGCTGCTCCACATAGCGCACGTCTATGGTGTCGCGGTTAATGGAAATCCCATCGCGCCCCATCGTCTTTAGCTTCATGCGGGCGTCCTCCTTCCACGCACGATCCGCACGGATGCGGCGCACAAAGGACGGCTTTCTCTGCGGGGGCAGGGACGTCTCCGGCATCGGATAGCGCTTTGCCTCCTCCTTTGCAAACGCAGTGATCTCCACAGGCTCGTACTGGTTCATCTGAATGATGCAGTCCGCCTTATGGAAATACGAACCCGAGCTTCCGGCAACGAGAATCGTCGAAACGCCGTATTCCTCATACAATTCACGAATGCGGTCGATAAACGGTGTAATCGGCTCATCCTCCCGATTGACCACACGCTGCATCAGCTCATCCCGGATCATAAAATTCGTCGCACTTGTATCCTCGTCGATCAAAAACGTCGTTGCACCCGCCTCCATTGCCTCCACAACATTTGCTGCCTGCGAGGTGCTTCCGCTCGCATCCTCCGTAGAAAATTCCTTTGTATCCTTCTTATTGGGAAGATTGCTGATGAACATGGAAATATCTACCTTCCGAATGCTCCTGCCGTCCTCCGCGCGAATCTTTACCGCCGTATCGTCCGTGATGACATATTCCCTGCCGTCCCCTGCAATATGGTTATAAACGCCCAGCTCCAGCGCCTTAAGAAGTGTGGATTTCCCATGATAGCCGCCGCCCACGATCAGCGTGACTCCCTGACGGATACCCATACCAAAAATCTCGCCATAATGCGGCAGCGTAAAGGAAACCTCAAGCTCCTTTGGCGAGCGAAACTTCACGGCATCCTTCATCGGACGTCCCGACACGCCGGATTCCCGCGGCAGGATCGAGCCGTTTGCGACAAACGCACATAAGCCCCGCTCCTTTAAATGCTCTCTGATATACTGCGCATCCTCGGCAATATCCGCCGCCTTTGCCACCTCCGCTTCATCCAATGCCGCATAAAACAGCGTTCTTTTCACACAGCCCGGCAAAAACTGGAACAGGATCTTCTCCAGCTCACGCGCGTTGACCGTACGCCCGTTTGCCGGAAATCCAATCTCAAGGCGCAATATAATATCACCGTTCTTTTCATTCATCTCACATGCCGTGCGCAAAAGCACCTCCTGCCCCGGACGGCTGACCGCCATAAGCCCGCTTTTTCCCGATCCCTTCGCCTGAAAAGACACCTTCTCAAGCTCTTTTCCAAAACGGCGCAGCAGATAATCGCAGACGGCGATACGTCTGCATTTCTTCTGATAGTGTGCGGGCGGAAACTTTGCCGCGCCGCCCTTTACATGAACACTGACCTTTGACGGCGATGCAAACGGGTCTCCCTGCACATGGTCGATCGAGAGCACATAGCTGCCGAAATCATAGCTGCCCTTCGTGTCCTTATAAGCCGGGTATCCTCTGTGATCGATTTTTTGTAATAAGCTTCTAAGCTCTGTCTGTGACTGCATAAATTCCCTCCTCAAATATTATTGTTCATCCCGCGCCAGCTCCGACAGGAGCTCCGCTCTGCGCGTTCCCGCCAAAAGCTCGCTGCTGTAAGCTTTATATCGCTCACAGGCGTGTGCGGATAAAAACAGCGCCGCATCGCCGTTCATGGTCAGCTCCGTCACGAACACGACAAGCTCCTGTCCGTGCTCAAACGCCTGCTCCATGAAATCAAATGCGTGCTCGAGGGCCTGCGCCGTCTCCTCCTCAAGCGATGCAAGCGCCTCCTTCTGCTGCTCAAAGCCTGCCGCTGCCTGTGCGAAGCATTCCTTTGCATCACCGCCCTTTGGCGCATGATCCTTAAGCCGTACAAGCAGGCTCTTTTGCAGGGACTGCTCCTCTCTGGTATAGCCTCCGTTTGCCATCACGCGCGCAACTGTCTCCTCCCGCTCTTTGACCATCCGCTCATAGAGATCCTTTGGCTGCTCCTGCGTCATCTGTGCCCGGTACTCCTTTAAAAATGCAAACCATGCATCCGTCAGCTCACGCGCGGCTGCCGTCCTGTGAAACATCGCGCACAGTCCGTCCAGCAGCAGATTCGTCACAGCGATCCGTTCGTCAAACGCCGCCCGATAAATGCGCGCAAACACTGCCGGTTTCGTTTTGCCGGAGAGGATCTCAGGGATTCCGTAATCATCCTGATATTTCCGGTACAGATCAAAATATGCCGCCGCATCCTCTGCAATATCGGGGTGATGCAAAAACTCCGCCACAATTCCCTCGTCTACGGGCAGCCCCATTTCCTCATAAACGCTCATCAGATTTGACAAATCCTCCCAGCCGCGTGCCGTGACAAAACGCATACCGTCCACGTCCGCCTCAATGCGGTAGAAATTATTTGACCGAAGCTCCAGATAGCTTAAAATCGCTCCGTGTACCTGTCTTGCCCTCGCGTACTCCTTCCATACCTTAAAGTCTGCCTCGACCGTCAGATAGCGCACGCGGTCTAAGGTTACCATATCAAAATCCCGCACCGACTTATTGTACTCCGGAGGGTTTCCAGCCGCCACGATCAGCCAGCCCTTCGGCACCGCCTGATTTCCAAATGTCTTGCACTGCAGAAACTGGAGCATCGTCGGCGCCAGCGTCTCCGACACACAGTTGATCTCATCAATAAATAAAATCCCCTCCCGCTGTCCGCTGTCTTTGATCCTGCGGTATACGCTCGCAATGATCTCGCTCATCGTATACTCCGTGACAGAATATGTCTTGCCGTCAAACTCCTCCTCGCGGATAAACGGAAGTCCGACTGCGCTCTGCCTTGTGTGATGTGTGATCGTGTATGACACAAGCCCCACTTGAAGCTCCCTTGCGATCTGTTCCATAATCTGCGTCTTTCCGACGCCCGGCGGTCCCATCAAAAGTATTGGCCGCTGTCTGATCGCCGGGATCTTATATTCTCCGTGCGCGTCCTTGGCAAGATATGCCTGCACCGTATGTTTAATTTCATTTTTTGCCTGCTTGATATTCATTCCTTTTTCTTTCCTCTTTCTTCCTTCACCGTAAATTCCTCCGGCTCCAGCCGAAGCCTCATTGCCCACGGCGGCACTGCCGCCTCCTCATAATCCTCCAAAAATAAAAATGCCGTCTCATACTCCGGGCGTTTTTTCGGATAAACGCCCTTTCCATCCGTAAAATACAAAAGCCCCCGCAAATGGCTTAATTCTCCATGCTCCCGCAGCTCATTCACATATAAAAATGCTGGGCGAAAATCCGTGCTCCCGCCTCCGATCAACTGAAATTCCTGCAAAAATTGCTCTAATTCACGTTCCCCGGTCAGCGTCACATCACTGCGCACCCGATCATCACACTGTAAAATGCGTATCACAGAATCCGAAAAAAAGCTGTCGCTCTGTTTTAAAATATCGACGGTCTCCCGCAAAAACTGCTCCACAAGACTGCCACTTGTCGAATAGCTCGTATCGATCACGATCACAAACTCTCGGATTTTCTTTGTCTCACGGCTCTCCACCGGCTCAATCAGCGGCAGATTTCCATAAACCTTCAATCCATAGGTATAATAATTCAGATCAAACTCATCGGGATCGCAGTGAAGCTCCTCCCTTAACACCGCAAACCTCCGCAAAAAGTCACGATAGCTGCGTCTGCCGCGCTCTGCGGCAAGCTGCGCGGAAAGAAGCTCCTCTCCCTCTTTTGTCTCGTCTCCCCTGCGCTGCTGCTCCATACTCGTCTGTCTTGCGATCTTCTTCCATTTCTTTTGATTTTCCGCTGCCGCCTGCTGCGCCGCGCCGCCCTCCCTTTGCCTCGGCCAGTATCTGTGATCATCCGTATAAAACTCCTGCTCCAGCAAAAGAAGCTGCTCCATACCGTCCTCCTGCGTCTCCATCTCCTTTAGCATCCGATAGATGACTGCGGCTGAGACCGCCCCCTCTTTTGCCTGAAGCTTCGCGTAAAGCTCTTTTCGCGTGAAGCTTAAAATACGTCTCGTGCACTGCTTGTCCATCCCGTCAATGACATACTCAACGGCAATGTCGCAGGCAAGCTGCCACAGACGCGGCGGACGGCTGCCGCCAATCCACAGATGGGAAAAGAGACAATGAAGCACGGTGTGTAAATATACGCGGTTTAGAAAAAACGCATTCTGCCGAAATACCCGCAGCACCTGTTCCGATGAAAAACAAAGATATGCTCCGTCTGTTGCAAACGTCTGCACCGTGCCGTCCGCCTTTGGCACAAGCTGCGAAAGTGCAATCTCCAAAAAACGCAGCTCCAGATAAATCTCGTTGCGTGTATGCTCCAAAATCTTCTCAGACATTTCCGTTTCCCACTCTGTCTGTGTCTTTCTATGCGCCATCGCGCCCTCCCTTCTTCTCATTCAAACGCGTCAAAGCTATAGCGCTCCTCGATCGTCTTTTCTTTAAAAAACTGCTCCTTCATACGCAAAAATGACGCCGCGCCCTTTGCCCAGTCCTCCTCCGCAGCCAGACGGATGCAGTCGTCTAGCTGCGCGGCTGTAAGAAGCCTTTGTTCACACAAAAATAAAACAGTTTCCTCATCTCTGCCACAAACAGCCGCGGCGCAGACACTGCCCGCGTGCTCTTTGATATAGCTCTCATACATCTGTCTTTTTTCTCCTGTCAGTTCCACAGGATAACAAAGACGGTTTAAGGCAAGGCGATTTAGCGTCGTCTCACGCTCCTCGGCGCATGCCTTTTGGAAAATACTGTCATAAAGCGCAAAATCAATCTCTCCCGCCCGCACACACTGTCTGGCGCGGAAGCCCTCTCCCTCAATATTTCTGCCAAATACATGTGCCGGCGCGATTTCATCATAGCTTTCATAGTATTCGGGAAAAAGCAGACGCGCGTGCACCGTACCTTTTTTCAGAAAGCTTACCTCTATATCTAAGGACAACTGCGCCAGCATCTGGCGCACGCCCTCCATCTGAAAATCTCCCGTCTCCACGGTCAATGTATGCAGTCGGTGACAATTCATAAACGCATCGCCGCCGACCTCGCAGAGGCTGCCGTATAAAGACAGCCGTTCCAAGCGTGTACACTGATAAAAAGCATAGCTGCCGATGCGCCGGATCGTCTTTGGCAAATGCACGGACTCTACCGCATCGCCGGCAATCGCGCGTAAGTGCGCTTTTTCTGTTGTCTTTTCGCTGCGTTCCCTTCCACGCCCCGCAAAGCAATATGCGCCGATCTCCGTTACCCGCATCCCTTCTATCTGTTCGGGAACGAAAGTCTGCGACGTCTGCCCGTACATTCCAAGCAAACGCGCGCCTCCCGTACCGTCCGGTTCCCATAAATATTCATCACTGATTCTTATCTGTTCCTTTGTATTACTTTCCATGCCTCCCAGTGTAACATTACAGACGCTATTTTGCAATGAAAACACTTTACTGCTGCCTAAATCTGGGTCATTCCGCCGAGCAAAATTCCCTTATTCGCCTCGTAAATCTGATCAAACTGCGATTCCGGAAGCGGGTTTTCGCCAAGCCCTACCTCTATCGTATACCCCGGTCTGTCGTATTCCTGAATAAACCAGTCCTTGTAGCCAGCATAGCCGGACGCCGAAGGCGTCTCCTCCACGGTATATCCGCTGACACTGCCAAAATACTGTGCGATCTCATAAGACCGCGCCGGCTCATAATCTAAGTACTTCCAGTAAATTACCTCTCCCTGCGTGTGGTAGGCAAGAATCAACGAAAAATCATGCGCCCTTGTAAAGTCGTAAACAGCCCGGCTCTCCGGCGCTGTAAGCGGCGCGCTGCCGACATAGTCGCGCGGTGCCGGAGAGGTATAGCCCTGCGCCGTCTTTATCATCTTTGCCTGCTCCCACCCTGCCGGAAATTGAAGATTCAAATCGACACCGTCAATATTTGCCTTCCAGCCATTCGGAAACGGAATTTGCGGATATGCCGCTGCGATCGTTCGTGCCTGCTCATAGTAGCTGCCGCTTCTTAACAAGCCGTTCACTAAATCGACGCCGTCGGGATTTACCATCGGCACCAGATAAAGCCGATACGAAGCAAACAGCTCCTTTGCTGAAACCCCGTACAAATCGCGCCCCTGCGCATAAGCCCTCGCATACTCCCTTGCAAATCTCAACAAAATTCCCGTTGTGATATTCTCATTCGCGTGAAAAGAAGCATTGTAAAAAACCTGTGTGCTTCCCGTACCGATCACGATATAAGGAATCGGTCTGCCCATCACGCTTTTTCCAATGCTCCCGGTCTCAAGAAACGGATAGCTCCTTTTTAGCTCCTCAATTTCATAGCGGCTTGTCAATGAATTATATAGCATCTGCGTCCTCATTGCATCCTTGTTGTTCTATTGTATGCAACATCAGGGTGCGCGTCACTCTCCGCTGCTTTTTCTTCCTTCCTGCTGATACTGCTTTTGAATAAACGGAAATAAAAGCTTCTGATTCTCCGGCTTTTGCATATTTTCACGCGTGACCGCCACCGAACCGGAATCAATATGCGCCTGATACGGCTCACCCCTTGCGATCGCCGCCGCCTGCTCGACCGCCAGATACCCCATGTTAAACGATTTTTGAATGACGATCCCGTCCAAGATCCCCTCCTCCAAAAACTGCACCTGCTCCACGGAATTATCAAAGCCGATCATTGTAATCTCCTCGCCTTTGCCCATGCGCTTTACTGTTCTCGCTGCCCCGACCGCGGCATATTCATTTGTGCTGATGATCAGTCCGATCCCCGGATGTGCGGCAAGTATCTCCTCCGTCAGCTCCTCCGCCCTGCCGTAATCAGAATCACAATAAACAATTTCTGCAATCTGTCCTCCCTGATCGCCGAGCGCATACCTGATTCCCTCCATACGCTCCATCGCCGTCGTAGAATTTTTGATATGACTGACGATCGCGATCTGCGTGTCCGCAGTCATTTTCTCCTTCGCCAGCTCCCCCATCCGAACACCCGCGATGAAATTATCCGTTGCAACCATACAATCGCCAAGCTCCTCTTTTACGCCGGAATCTACAAGCACCAGAGGAATTTTGCTCTCCCCCACCAGACGTGCCGCCGTCAGATTTTCTTCATAATCGCAGGGCGAGAGCAAAATCGCATCCGGCTGCTGCTCGATTGCCCACAGGATCAATGCATTTTGTCCCTCATAATCCTGCTCCGATTTTGGCGCGGCAATCGTCAATCTGATATTTTTCTCATCCGCTGCCAGACGCGCGCCCGCAAGCAGGGTGCTCCAAAACTGATTATCCTCATCCTCCACCTTTGGTATGTAGATGATCGAAAGCTCCCTGTTTCGCTCCTGCATATAACGGTCATAACCAAGCAGCAGGATACCTACGATCAGCAGCGCACCTGCGCATACGACGCTCCTATGCCTCCTACTCATTTTTTCGCTCTCCCGGAATCCGCAGCGTTACCCTTGTTCCCTTCCCCACAGCACTCTCATAGGACAAGCCGTAATCACTCCCATAATAAAGCTTCAGACGGCGCTGCACATTGTAAACGCCAACACCGTTTGAATTGTAATTGACCTTATGCTCGTCAAAAATATGACACAGCGTATCCGCATCCATTCCGACCCCGTCGTCTGTCAGCGTAATCTCCAGCGCATCCCCGATCGTCCGCGCGCCGATCCATATCGTTCCCATCCCTTCCTTATAACGGATGCCGTGATAGATCGCGTTTTCGGCAAGCGGCTGAAGCACCAGCTTGACGATACTGAAATTCTCCAAACCCTCCTCCAGCACGATCTCAAAATTCAGCTTATCCAGATACCGCATTTTCTGGATCATGAGGTAGCTTTTTACATGCTCGATCTCAGACGAAAGAGGGACGATCTCCTGCTTATTGTTAAAGCTCTGTCTCATCAACTGCGCAAGGGAGGATGTCATCTTAACAACCTGTGCATTCTCCCCGCTCTCCGCCATCCAGATAATAGAATCAAGCGTATTATAGAGAAAATGGGGATTGATCTGCGACTGTAAGGCACGCAATTCGATCTTTCGCTTTTCCCGCTGCTCCGCCACATTCTGCTCCATTAATTCCTCAATCTTCTCCGTCATCAGATTAAAGCTGTTTCCAAGACTTCCGATCTCATTTTGCTCCGACACCTCCACATTTGCGCCGGCAAAATTTCCACGCTCCACCTCGCGCATCGACTCCCGCAGCCGCAGGATCGGCAGCGTGATCCGCTGTGCCAAAAGCTTGGAAAAAATAACCGCAGCCCCGATCAAAACAGCCGCCGTCAGAATAAAGATATAGGTGATCTGCGTGCGCATTTTTGTCATCTCATCCAGATAAGAAACGCCAACCACCGTCCAGCCCGTCTTTTTTGAGTGCGACATCGTATAAAGTGATTTCTCCTCTGTGATGAAATAGCCGTCTTTGCAGGCAAGCACCTCACAGATCCGCTCCTCCATCAATCCGCTGTATAACAGTTGCTGCTTGGGATGATAAATGATATTGCCGTTTTCATCCAAAATAAAAACATACCCGTGCTCCCCCGTCGCATTTTTCTCACAAAGATCGCTGATCGTATCATAATTTAAGTCAATAAAAAACAAGCCCTGCCGCTCATTCGTATATGGATTGCGGATAACCCTGCTTAATGTGATCACCCATCGGTAATCATTCAGGACCAGATTCTGCACATGAGAGGCAGATAAAGACATACCATCCGCAGACTGTCTCGTCTGCCTGATCCACTCCAATTCCTCCAGCTTAATATTCGGATTGATCTGATCCGTACCGTCGTTAAAAATGTAAGCCTCATCCTCATATAAAATACCGATATTGGCAATATCGCCTCTTGCTTTCATAACCGTTAGGAACTGATCCGTAATCCTCGTTTGAAGGCTTTCCCTGTCAATATCATAGACCGGAGAATAATTGGAATTTCCCAGTATCTTCTCACGCTCCTCCCCCTCATACAGCCCATAAAACAGATAACGCGGAACATCCTCATCCTCAGAGACGAGAATGGAGATATTTTCCATGTATTCAATATAGGAATCAATCTGGTCGTTGATCATCTGGTTCATCTGCTGTCCATGATAAATAGAATTCCAAATGACTGCGCGGCTTGTGGAGGAGAGCGATACAAGTAAAAAGGCGAGCACCGCGCTGATGACCAAAGCCAAAAATGCGTAGGTCATCGTCTTTTTTATGCTGACGGACGAAAAAAACCTACGACCTCTCATGATCCCTCCCCCACTCCGTCGGCGATTTTCCCGTTGCCTTTTTAAACGCCACGCTAAAGTAATGTGGGTCTGCAAATCCCACACGCTCGGCGATCTCATAATTTTTCAGGTTCGTTGTGCGCAAAAGCTTCTTTGCCTCCTCCATGCGTATCCTACTAAGCGCCTCCACAAATGTCTCTCCGTACTGCTGCTTGAAATTTGCCGAAAACCTTGTCACACTGACGCCAAAATGCTGACAGACCTCCGTTAGCGTAAGCTCCGGTCTGCCGTAATTTAAAAGCAGATATTCCATCGCAAGCATCACAGTCCGGCTGCGCGCTCCATCGTCTCCGGCGCTGTTCTCCCACAAAATCAAATCCTCATCCGCCGTATGGCAATGTCTGAAATGCTCCATTGCCCTCCGACAGG
>Garnier_p1__coassemble_1799_pt1 | contig 11438 bp, 11 predicted proteins | sample Garnier_p1__metabat2_high_PE_021 | metagenome-assembled genome bin Garnier_p1 | reverse complement strand
CCCTTTTCTTTTCTGAAAAGTCTTTTCTTGCCTTTACAATCGACTATTGATAATGCTTTTTCCAAATAGAACCAACACCAAAAAAAATAATTCCATTAATAATGGTTAATAATAATGCCATTTCACCGGAAAGAACATTTCTCTTATACAAAATATAAAAAAGAACCAGCAACAAAATCATAAAGCAGTTAAAGAAAAAAAACATTACTTTTTTCATCCTTCTTTTCTCACCTCATACCTCCAATACCCCTGATTACACGGTCCTGAGTGCATCGGTTCACATCCTGGAATATACCCCGGAATATACTCTCCCGACACAATATAATACTTCCCATATTCAATACTTGTTCCAAGATGGCTAAGCACTATCCGGCAGAGATCATGTCCGGTAATATAATCAATCGCAGAACATATACCAATTGCCGTCCATATTGCCTTCCCTAGTGTTACTAATCCCCCTGTTCGCAAAGACATGGATTCTACATCTGCATCGCTAAACACATGCGTATAATCATTGACAATGATACTGCCATCACTTTTATATATTGCCTCGATCCCATTATCAAAAGTTTTAACCAAGTCTCCCTCCTCATTCTGATAACTTGAAACAACATTCGGAAGTGATGAGACCTCACAAGAAGCGCAAGAGCCGTTATCTGCCGCCACAATCTCCACTGATTGAACCATACATACCATCAATGCCAATACCAAAAAACTAGATGCCATACGTTTCAGCAAGCACTTTTTCTCCATAAAATACCTCCTAAAATACCTCATTCAGAAATAACTTTGCAACAATACTGATTTCATAAATTACTGAAACATTGGAAACACCTCCTAACACAAGGACATTATATGTCATAAATAGTTCATACTCAGTGTCTCTAAAACATAGTATATCTTTATTTCACCTCTGATATTCTATAATTTAATTATAATTATAGTTTTATTTTCTGTCAATATTTTTCTCTCCACTTCTTCGCTAAAATTTGTAGCTTTTTCCGTGTGAAAACAGTAAACCATCCGTCAATTCAACACATAAAATGATTGTATTTTCATCATTGAAATCATTATGTCCGTTATCAATCCATTCTGCAAAAACACCTCTCAGTCTTTTTGCAATCCCGTCATTCTCCTTTTTTCCAAACTAGCCCAGATTCACACCCTTTCCATGCGCCGTAAACCACTCTCCCGCAATTGCAACGATTGGATGATTTTCAATCTGCTTCATTTTCCCGGAAAGCGCGTGTGTGATGATATAAAATGCACCGTTCTCATAATAGGCATTGACATACCGCACATAGGGCATTTCATGTTTCATTGTCGCCAGGGCAAGCACGGTGTCTTTTCCGAACCTCTCGGACATGATCTTCTCCACTTCCTGATCTATCTTTTTCATGGTCTCATCTCCCTCTCAAAGTTATCACTGTAAAATTCACGGAGCAGTTTGGCCAGCTTTTCCGGCGCTTCGGTGTTTACCTCATGCCCCACTCCGCCGAGCTTTGCAAACCTTGCATGGGACAGACGGCCGGCAAGCTCTGCGGCAGCCCTTTTATTTGCCTGATCCCTCTCCCCGCACACGATTAGGGACGGGCAGGAAATTTTATCAAGGGAATCGCTAAAATCCAGTTTACTCATTGTTTTGCAGAGTTTTAAAACCTCATCCTTTTCAAAGCCCATCGAACGGAACGCAGCCTTTGGCAAAAACCGAAAGACTGCGTTTTGAAACCGCAGCAAATGCTCCGGCATTTTGTACTGTGCCCCGATCAAAACCAGCGCCTTTACTCTATCCGGATGCTCCGTCGCATAGTGGAGGGCTAACACGCCGCCCAGCGATAAGCCGCAGAGCGCGAAGGGTTCCCCGACTGCATCGCACACGGCAGAAAATGCGGTGTAGAGATTTGGGTATATCACTTCTTTTCCGCGGACAAGCTCTGACAAGTCCGGGCATATACAGGCTTCGTCCGTATGTAACTGCTCCATTACTCCCTACCAGCTCTCCGGCTTTTGTCCCAGACCGTGCACATAAATCTGCTTTATTCTGTTCCTCCATTTCCCAAATCACGGCTGCAGATTCAGCCCCGTTTTCCTATAAAGCCAGAAAAAGGACACTTCCAGTGCCCTTTTCCCTGCCCCCTGTTCCTTTGTCCGGTCCTACCGGCAACGCCGCTCCCACACACGGTTGCCGGCATAAAACGCGATCATGTCCATCGTGTTTAACAGCAGTGCGATCCCACCGGAAATCGCATCCCTTTTATATAAGACATTGATAACGATCAGCAACAAAAATGTCACACTTCACACGATCACCTGCCGTTACTATCATTATAACCTGACTGTGCAGTCATGACAATCCCTTTAAATGTTGGTTTCCTGCTCACGGCTTGCACCTCTGACATGGCTCATATCCAGCTCCTGTCAGCTCCTCTCTCGTTCCCTGAAACTCGGCACGATTTTCACTGTTAATATCTTTCGCACTGGAGCAGGAAGGCAGATGAAACTTTTTCGTGTTCTGATTGAGGATATAAATGTCCTGACCGTCTCCTTCTGACAAAATGGACTCTTGCTCTGCCCCGCCGGAAGCCTCCTCACTCACACTCTGTTCCTTTTCTGCCGCCGGCTCCGTGTTCCAAAACAGCTTCTCTCCATCGCTTGTTACCGTAATCGTTCCCTGCAGATCCGTCCGATAAATTTCTGCACCGACTGCCGCGGCATCGTCAAGCACGCGTGCGGACGGATGTCCGTACTGGTTGTCTTTTCCGACACTTATGACAACCGCCTCCGGGGAAACCGCCTCCAAAAACTCCGCGCTGGAGGAGCCGTCGCTGCCGTGATGGCTGGCAAGATAAACATCTGAATCAAGCACAACGCCGCTTTTAAGCATCGCCTCCTCAGACGCTTCCCCTGCATCCCCGCAGATCAAAAAGCTGTTAGCTCCATGCACCAGACGGATCCCCACAGAATTATCATTTGCATCCGCATGATCATAGCTGTCAGGACAGACAACCGTAAAGGACGCATCTCCGATCTCATAGACCTCTCCTGCCTTGGGATAGACAAGCTCTATGCCCTGCTCCGCGATCACCTCGCAAAAAGACTCATACACTCTCGTATCAGTGACATAATCCGCCGCCAGTACCTCCTCGCAGGGAAACGCATGGAGCGCTCCCACGATTCCGTTTAAATGATCGGCATCATAATGTGAAGCGACTGCATAGGAAAGCTCCGTCACTCCTGCATTTTTCAGGCAGCTCACCACAAAAGAAGAATACTCCCTGTCTCCGCCGTCGATGAGCATCGCCTCTCCCCCGCTTTGAACGAGAACGGCATTCCCCTGCCCAACGTCAAGAAACGTCACTGTCAATTCCCCCTCTGCCCGTGAAGCCTGCGCGTCCTCCGACAGACTGCCAGACGTCTCTCCCTGCACCTCCCCGGCTGTGTCTGTCTCTGTGCCTGTATTTTTCTGCGCGCTCCCATCGTTCATCCCGCAGCCGCAGACAAACACGATTTGCAGCGCGGCTGCCGCCGCCATCCATGTTCTGGCTCTCATCTTATTCTGCTCTCTTTCTCTCTTATGCTACTGTTTCCTCAAACTGCGAATTGTAAAGACTTGCATAAAATCCATGCGCCGCAAGCAGCTCCTTATGGTTTCCCTGCTCTACAATATCACCGTCCTTCATGACAAGAATCATGTCTGCGTCACGGATCGTCGACAGTCGGTGCGCGATCACAAAGCTCGTTCTTCCACGCATCAGATGATCCATTGCCTTTTGGATCGCAACCTCGGTACGCGTATCCACGGAGGAGGTCGCCTCATCCAGAATCAAAATCTTATTATCGGCAAGAATTGCCCGTGCGATCGTCAGAAGCTGCTTTTGTCCCTGCGACACATTGCTTGCATCCTCATTCAGCTCCATCTGGTAGCCGCCCGGAAGCGTCTTGATAAAGTGATCTGCATGAGCCGCCTTCGCCGCTTGGATCACCTCCTCATCCGTTGCATCCAGCCTTCCATAGCGGATATTCTCCATAATCGTTCCCTTAAAGAGCCATGTATCCTGTAGGACCATACCGAACGCATCCCTTAACTCCCTGCGGTTAAAATCCTTGATATTGTGTCCGTCCAGACAGATTTCTCCGCTGTTTACATCGTAAAAACGCATCAAAAGCTTGACCATCGTCGTCTTTCCTGCTCCGGTCGGTCCTACAATCGCAATCTTTTCTCCCGGAGAGACCTTGACGCTGAAATCATGGATGATAGTCTGCTCCGGCTGATAGCCAAAGCTTACATGATCGAAGCTTACCGCGCCTGTTACCGCCTGAATATCTGCGGGGTCGTGCGCAATCTGATCCTCCTCCTCCTCGTTGAGAAATTCAAAGACACGTTCTGATGCCGCCGCCATCGACTGTACCTGATTGATGACCTGGGCAATCTGCTGGATCGGCGATGTAAAGTTTCTCACATACTGAATAAACGCCTGAATATCGCCGATCGTAATCACGCCCCTGATCGCAAGCAGACCGCCGGAAAGCGCAACCGCCGCATATCCGAGATTTCCGACAAACATCATGATCGGGTGCATCATGCCTGAGAAAAACTGCGACTTCCATGCAGACTCATATAAAATATCATTTGTCTTATGGAACTCCTCCAGTGTATCCTTCTCACGGTTAAACGCCTTGACAACAAGATGACCGCCGTAAACCTCCTCCACCTGTCCGTTGATGTGACCAAGATATTCCTGCTGGCTTTTAAAATATTTTTGCGAATGCTTTACTACAACAGATACCAAGCCGGCAGATACCGGAAGGATGACAAGCGCGATCAGGGTCATTAACGGCGATATGCTAAGCATCATTACAAGCACGCCAAGCAAGGTCGCCACCGACGTAATGATCGTCGTAATACTCTGATTTAGCCCCTGCCCAAGCGTATCGACATCGTTTGTGATCCGTGAGAGCACCTCTCCATAGGTGCGGCTCTCAAAATATTTCATCGGCATCCGGTTGATTTTTTCCGAAATCTCCCTGCGCATCCGGTAGCAGATTTTCTGCGTAATCCCGGTCATGATCCAACCCTGGATAAAGGAAAATACCGCGCTGCACAGATACAGGGCAAGCACAAATAAAAGCACATTCCCGATATAGGTAAAGTCAATAACGCCCGTACCGCGTATTTTTTCCACCAGTCCCTCGGAGAGCGCCGTCGTCGCTTTGCCCAAAATCTTTGGTCCGACAACGCCGAATACCGTCGAGCTTGCAGCAAAAATCATCACGATAAAAATGGCAATTTTATATCTGCCCATGTAAGCAGTAAGCTTACCGATCGACCCCTTAAAATCCTTTGCCTTTTCCACATGTCCCATTCCGTGACCGCCCATCGGTCCGTGGTGATGCGTCTGGCGGCTATGTGTTCTTTCCTTTTCATTACTCATCGTCCGACACCTCACTTTCCTCCAGTCCCAATTCCTTTGCGGACAACTGCGATTTTGCGATCTCCCGATACGTCTCGCAGCAGCCAAGCAGCTCCTCGTGCGTTCCCTTTCCGACAATCCTTCCATCGTTTAACACCAGAATCTGATCCGCATGAAGGATCGTACTGATTCTCTGGGCAACGATGAGCACTGTTTTATCCGAAACCTTTTCGGCTAATGCCTTCCGCAGCGCAGCATCTGTCTTTAGATCAAGCGCGGAAAAGCTGTCGTCAAAAATATATATCTGCGGATTCTTGGCGATCGCCCGCGCGATAGCAAGACGCTGCTTTTGTCCGCCGGACACATTGCTGCCGCCCTGTGCAATCGGACTGTCGTATTTTTCTTCCTTTTCCTCAATAAAATCTGCCGCCTGTGCAATCCGCGCCGCTTCCTTTAGTTCCTCGTCGGACGCCTCCGCCCTTCCGAAACGAAGGTTAGACGCGATTGTTCCGGAGAACAATACGCCCTTTTGCGGCACAAAGCCAATCTCCTCGCGCAGCTCATGAAGCGCAAGCTCACGAATATCCGTACCGTCTAGCGTAACCGTTCCCCCTGTCACGTCATACAGACGCGGGATGAGATTGACAAGCGTAGACTTACCGCAGCCGGTGCTTCCGATAATCGCCGTCGTCTTTCCGGGCTCCGCCACAAAATCAATATCGTGCAGCGCATCCTCCTGCGCGCCCGGATAGCGGAAATTTACATGGGAAAACGCAATCGCGCCCCTATGCTCCGTTAAGACGGCTGGATTTTCCTTCTCAACGATCGAGGTCTCTGTCCGCAGCACCTCGTCAATACGCTCGGCAGCCACCGCAGCTCTTGGAAGCATCACAGACATTGCCGTCAGCATCAAAAACGACATGACGATCTGCATCGCATAAGTAATAAACGCCGTCATCGCGCCTACCTGCATTGTTCCTGCGTCGATCTTATGCGCACCGAACCATACAATCCCCACCGAGAGCAGATTCATCAGCATCATCATTCCCGGCATCATAAATGTCATCACGCGGTTTGTAAAGAGCATAGTTTTTGTCAGATCACGATTTGCCTCGTCAAACCGTTCCTCCTCTTTTTTCTCCCGCCCAAACGCACGGATAACGGAAAGTCCCGTTAAAATCTCGCGTGCCACCAGATTGATGCGGTCCACCAGCTTTTGCATCAGTTGAAAACGCGGCATCGCAACCGACATCAAAATACCGACATAGCCTAAAATCACAAGCACCGCAAGCACAATGATCCAGCTCATGCCGGCGCCTGTCTGGATGACCTTGATCACACCTCCGATTCCCAGTATCGGGGCGTATGCGACCATGCGGATCAGCATTGCAGAGACCATCTGTACCTGCTGAATATCGTTCGTACTCCTCGTGATCAGCGACGCCGTGGAAAACTGATCCATCTGCGCATTGGAAAAGCCGACAACCTTCTCAAAAACCTTTCCTCTCAAATCGCGCCCGATGCCGGCGCCGATCCTTGCACCCAAAAAACCGACCAAAACAGTGGCAACGCCCATTAACAGCGCCATCCCTACCATCTTTAATCCGGCTCTCCATAAATAATCGGTCTGGAGCGTGTCTACGTCAACGCCTGCGTCTTTGCTGCTGCGAATAGCATAGGCGATTCCCATAGACTTCGTCAGGGAGCTTCCCATCGTATCAACTGTTTTCTGCAGTTCCTCCCTCATGGAAAAAATCAAATCCCTGTCAATCACTCCGGCTGTCGCCATCCTTGTAAAAATATCCCGCATATCCACATACGTCTCTGTCGTAACATCGCCATCCTCGTCGGTCACCTCACGCTCAGAAACGACAAGCTCGACATTCATAAGCGCGCCGATCTGTTCCAGACTCATGGCATTTAGCACCTGTTCGTCCGTTCCGGTCTGTGCCGCGACACTCTTGCGGAACGTCGTCTCATCCACCGCCGTCATCTGCGCATTGACAAGCAGGGCAAGCCCAAGCTTCTCATCTAACCTGGCAAGCTTTTCCTCATCCGTTACCGTGCAGACATAAATCTCTCCCTGCTTCTCATAGCTCTCCTCCCAGAGCGTTAGTTCCTCATCTGTCATAAAAACCTTTGCCGCCTCAAACTCCCGTTCCGTCACAGCCATGGGCAGCACATGCTCCACTCCGCTGTTTAAAATACCGACGTCAATAATATCTGACGTATAAGACGGCAGCGACAAATCGCACCATGCCTGCACAAATAACAGCAACAGTACAATGATCAACGTTTTCCAATACGGGATCATATTCTTAAAAATTTTTCCCATAAATTTTCTACACCTTCCTATTTGTTCTTTCTAACCTCAATTTCTTCCATCGCAACCTGATAAAGCTCATTTAGATAAGCGACAAGCCGCTCCAAATCTTCTTTCTTCATACGCGAGAGAACTGCCTGTGCAAAATCGCTCATCGTACGCTCGATTTTTTCACAGGTACTCTGCCCGTATTCTGATAATGCGACATAGGTATTTCTCCGGTCCGTACTGTTGATCGTCCGCTCAATGAGTCCCTGCTCCTCAAGGCTTTTGAGTGAACGGGACACGGCAGACGGCTGCGTATGCAGCTTTTCCGCAAGCTCGGAAACTGTCAGGATCCCATTTTTTGCGCCCCTTTTTGCATGGCTGACCGCCATGAGTGTCATTCCGTCCGCCTCCGTCAGATCGGAAAACAAATCCCCGATCCGTATTTTACGAATCTGATTCATCGCATTAAAAAATTCTCCATATAATTCTTCCAACTTCTCACCACCTTGTTAATAATTAACATTGTTATCTATTGATGTTGTTAGATATTAACACAGGGAGATTGCCACCGTCAAGCAATCTCCCTGTGTTTATAATAATTTTAGATTTCTATCTGACTATTCTCATGAATGGCATCCAATATCCCGCACAAACGCCCCAGCTCATACTGTCCCGGTGCGCTTGCCCGTCGGTGCGCCCCAAACGTCACACATGAACCAAACGTCTCGCCGCAGATCCTGCTGATGCTGCCAAGCGCTCCCATTGACATTGTGATGATCGGTGTCTGTGGATAATTCTCACGGAACTCTGCCGTCACCTTCAAAAGCTCCAGCACATCCGCCGCGCTCTGCGGCATTACGGCAAGCTTGACGACATCCGCGCCCCCTGCGCGCATCCGCTCAAGCAGCAGATGCATCACCTCCGGCTTTGGCGTTTCCAAAAAATCATGATGTGAGGCAATCACACGGACACCTCCGTTTCTCAGTCTCTGGATCTTTCGCGCCGGATGCTTCTCCCGAAAATACTCAAGATCAACAAAATCCACGCAGCCAGCCTCCGCCGCAAGCTGATGTACATCCTCCACCGCTTCATCCGCAAGCTCCGCTGCCCCGCCCTGTTCCCTGCTCCGAAATGTATATAGAAAAATCTTCTCCTTAAGGAGCGGTGCGGCGGCAGATAACACCGCACGGATTGCATTGCAGTCACACACTCCCTCAAAGCAATCGAGCCTCCACTCAATCATATCCGCGTCGCTCTTACTTAGATACGCAAGCTCCTCAAGCACCGCCTCCGCGCGCCGCTCCGTAACGGATACACACACGAGCGGCCTCCCTTTGCCGATTTTTCTTCCTTTTATCTCCAACAGCACCGCCTCCCTCCAAGCTCATTCTCTCCATTCATATTTACTTTTCCTTTATTATAAGCGGAAACCGAAGGAAACACAATCACTGCTTTTCTCCTGCGGCAGCATCGTCGATTGACGACAACGCAGCAGATGAAAATTCAGGCAAGTCATGATGCGAAATGTGCATGATACAGCACACTAGAACATATGGATCACAAAATGAAGTAAAATCGGATTGATGTAGCATTCCAACAGCATTCCGGCAGCCAGCCCCAGAAGAATGAGCGTCCCGCGCAAAAGAACATGCGATCCTTTTTTATCTCCGGCTCTATAATACGTTCCTTCAAATTCATACACGCGATCCTTTTTGGATTCTGCATAATAAAACAGTACGGCAAAATAAAACAGCCACTGGGGAAACAACCCGCCGACACAGATAACGATCCCGCGCAGCCCAAGATTTAAAACCGCAACTGTCAGCAGAAACCCACCGGTTGCCGCCGCCATGCTCTTTACCAGAACAGCAAACAAATTGCCCGGTATCACACGTCCAAGTAAAAAGATGATAACCGCCGCTTTGCCTCTCTCCAAAAAAACGTGACAAAGCAGGCGATTACCATCTACTGCCTGATAAGAATATTGGTTTAAAAAATAATCGTTAAAAATCCCATAGGTCGTCAAAAGCTCTGTTCCAAAAAAATTCGTCAGCAAACAGCCTGACAAAAAAGCCAGAAAAATAACCCACTGTTCCTTTTTCATGCAGCGCTCCTAAACAGGTTCTCTTTTATCCTATGCCTTTCAGCTCCTTCTCATGCAAAAGATTCTTGTAAGCGAGAATCGCCGCCACCGTCTTTGCGTCCTGCAGCTTTCCCTGATAGATCATCTCGCACAGCTCGTTTAGCTCATATGCCTCCACCTCAATGAACTCTCCCTCATCCAGCTTCTGACTGCCCGGCTTAAGATTTCTCGCGAGATACACGTCAATAAACTCATCACAAAATGCGACTGTCGTTCTAAGGGACAGCAAAAACGTCAGATCTGCGCTCTGATAGCCTGTCTCCTCCTCCAGCTCACGCGCCGCGCACACACGCGTATCCTCCGTCACGCTATCTCTGGAGCCGGCAGGAATTTCAAGCGTCATCCGCTCCAATGCATTCCGGTACTGGCGTACCATCAAAATCTTACCGTCCTCCTGTACCGGAACAACTGCAGCCGCACCCTTCCTGTGAGAAATAAAATCCCATTCCTCCGTTTTGCCGTTTGGAAGCTCCATCGTATCTGTATAAATATCAAGAATCGCTCCGCTGCGGATCAACTCTCTTTTCTTTCTTTTTACCTGACAATCCATCCCGTCTCTCCTTTCCTCTCCTGCTTTTCTCCTGCCCAAAATTCATAGAATTTTCCTGTGGCGGGTCACATTTGCACCTGATCCTTCATTCCGCCGCAGCGCAATTTCCTATATGAGAAAAAAGAAAACCGCTGCATCTTACAATACAACGGTTATCTTCTTCACCCAAACGGGCAAACACTTATTTTGCGTAATCTGTAACTCTCGATTCACGAATTACGTTTACCTTGATCTGTCCCGGATATTCCATCTCCGATTCGATCTTCTTGGAAATATCACGCGCCATCAATACCATATCGGCATCGCTGACCTGATCCGGAACAACCATAACTCGAATCTCTCTGCCTGCCTGAATGGCAAAGGACTTGTCTACACCCTTAAATCCGTTTGAAATATCCTCTAACTGCTTCAATCGGTTAGAATAGGTCTCCAATGTCTCTCTCCTTGCACCCGGTCTTGCTGCACTGATCGTATCAGCAGCCTGCACAATACAAGAAATGAGCGTCTCCGGCTCTACATCGCCGTGATGGGACTCTACCGCATTGATAACAATTGCGGATTCCTTGTACTTACGGCACAAATCCACGCCAAGCTGAATGTGAGAACCTTCCATGTCATGATCCACTGCCTTTCCAATATCATGCAGCAGACCTGCCCTCTTTGCGGTTCTTACGTCAAGACCAAGCTCCGCGGCAAGTAAGCCCGAAAGGTGCGCAACCTCAATGGAATGCTTAAGCACATTCTGTCCGTAGCTTGTACGGAACTTCATCTTGCCGAGTAAACGGACAATCTCCGGATGAACTCCGTGAATGCCGACCTCTAAGATCGCTGCCTCTCCTTCCTCGCGGATCATTGTCTCCACCTCGCGCTGTGCCTTCTCCACCATCTCCTCGATTCTTGCCGGATGAATACGTCCGTCTACGATCAGCTTTTCAAGCGCAATCCTTGCAACCTCACGTCTGATCGGGTCAAAGCTGGATAAAATAACTGCCTCCGGCGTATCGTCGATGATCAGATCCACGC
>Garnier_p1__coassemble_1788_pt1 | contig 11484 bp, 10 predicted proteins | sample Garnier_p1__metabat2_high_PE_021 | metagenome-assembled genome bin Garnier_p1 | reverse complement strand
TGCGGCGCAACGCTAAGAGCTGTTCCCTGCCCAATGGCTCCAAATTCGCGATATACGGCGCGATCACCTCAGGAGCAGCATCGCGCAGCAGCCTGCATTCTTCGGCAGAGAGCCGCTCTGCCATATAATAGCGGTCGTTATAGAGCACAAGCTGATAATAGTCGCCGTCCGCCGCAGCGCTAAGAGCCGCCGCATCCTTCGTCAGATAAATATCGTTATAAGAGACAGCAGGAGCAGAGGCATCCTCGGTTATGGTATAGGGGTCATGGTAGTCGTTGATCGAGTCGTCAATCGAATTGCCGATAATGATCGGGCGATAAAGCTCTATGACGATGATAAGGAGTACCAGAAGGGTGGCGGCTGTCATGACCCATTTATGTGGTTTTAAATATGTAAGTAAACGTTTCATGCGTGTGCACCTCCCAAAGTCTGATCTTTGTGCTGCAATCCCTCTGTCTGTGACTGTCTGGCAGCCTCCAACTGCTGTTGTTCAAACATATCACGGTAAATGCCGTTCTGAGCGAGAAGCTCTGCATGCGTTCCGATTTCCTTTGCCGTTCCATTCTCCAACACCATAATGATGTCGGCATTCTGTATGGTAGAGATGCGGTGTGCGATCAGAATCGTTGTCTTTCCAGCGCGGTTCTTTTTCAGGTTGCCAAGAATCTGTTCCTCGGTATCGGTGTCGACGGCAGAGAGCGCATCGTCTAAAATCAGGATCGGTGCATTTTTGAGCAGGGCTCTTGCAATGGAGCTTCTCTGCTTCTGACCGCCGGAGAGCGTCACACCGCGCTCGCCGACAATCGTCTCATAGCCGTCCGGAAAGGAGGCAATGCTCTCATGAATACAGGCGTCTCTCGTTGCCTGTACAATGGACTCCATATCTTCTTCCTCCGCGCCAAATGCAATGTTTGATTTTAGTGTGTCAGAAAACAGAAAATTGTCCTGCGGTACATAGGCGATATTCTCCCGCAGTGTTTTTAGGGAAATGGAGTTAATATCCGTTCCGTCAAGCAGAATCATGCCGGGTCTCGTATTGTACAGATGCAAAAGGAGATTCACCAGCGTCGATTTCCCGTTTCCGGTGCGCCCTACGATCGCAAGCGTTGTGCCGGCAGGTACATCAAGACTGATGTCATTTAGCGTAGGCTCGGTATGTCCGCGATGGATGAAGGTAAGGTGCGAGAGTGTGATATGTCCGGTCAGCACGTCGGTATCGGAGACATCGGAACGGTCAAAGACCTCGGTCTGCGTGTCAAAGACTGCCTGAATGCGGCGCATTGAGGCTGCGCCCTGTGAAAACATATTTACAGCGTCGCCACAGGCGAGCATCGGCCAGACGAGCATATTAATATACTGGTGGAAGGCGACGAACCGTCCGAGTGTAATTTCTCCGGTCAGAGCCAGATAGCCGCCGTAAATGAGTGTAATCAGGCTGGAAAGTCCGATGATGACATCCAACAGAGGCATGATGATCGCCTGCAGACGTACAACACGGAGGTTTTTGTCCATTGCCTTTTTATTTGCCTTTGCAAATGAATAAAATTCTGCACGCTCGCGCACAAACGCCTTGATCACACGCACGCCCGAAAAGCTTTCCTGCACAAAGTCAGTCAGGTCAGAGACGGCTTCCTGCCGTTCGAGAAAGCGTTTATGGATGATCTTGCCATAGTAAATTTCCCCGATACAGATCAGAAACATCGGGAGAATGGCGAGCAGGGTCAGCCGCAGATCCACATAGTAGATCATCTGACCGATGACCATGAGCGTCATGACGGTTGCGTCAAACACGCAGATGACCGCAGGCCCGATCGACATGCGCACGGCATTTAGATCACTTGTAAACCGCGTCATCAGATCGCCGGTTCCCTGTTCGTTGTAATATTCCACGTCCATCTGTTCCAGATGGGCAAACAGATCGTTGCGGATTTCCCGCTCGATCGAACGGGAAGCGCCAAACAGAAAATAGCGCCACAGAAATCTGCCGAGAGAGAGCAGCGCTCCCAGCAATAAAATGGCGAGCAGACATATTTTTATTCCCTGCCAGTCAAGTGTGCGGGCAGTCAGACCGTCCGTGATCGTGCCCGTCAGCTTTGGAATAAAAAGGTTTGCAAAATCGACGATAAACAGAGTCAGAATGCCTGCTGCGTATCTGAGTTTGTGTTTTTTGAGATACTGAAAAATAAAAGAAATGGTTTTCATAACAACTCCTTAGTTACATACCTGAATGCTTCTATTTTAGTATAATCGGGCGGGATGTGCAAGCGGGGAAGGCATATTTTGGCTGTGGAGCAGGCAATTGCGATTTGACTGGTTGTTTGAGAACACAGACAATGTGATTGTGAATGCGCTGTATTTATGCTATACTATGGCTGTCGATACGGACGATCATAAGTTTCGGCGTTTGAAATCGATGGAGAGCATGGAGGAATATAGAATGGCGGAAGCAGAGAACAGCAAAGACTTGATCAGTGTGTTATGGAGTGGGGCAGATATTTTGCGCTCCAAAATGGATGCAAATGAATATAAGGATTATCTTTTGGGAATCGTTTTCTACAAATATCTGTCGGATTCGTTTTTGATCAAAGTTTATGATCTAATTTATGATGAAAAACCGGAGTCTTTGCGGGTGGCATTAGAAGCGTATGAGAAAGCATTGGGCGATGAAGAGATCGCAGAAGAATTAAAAGAACAGGTTAAGGCGGAGTTCCATTATGTGATCGAGCCCGAACTTACCTATACCTGCTTTGCAGATGCGGCGAGAAATAATGCATTCAATCGGGAGAAGCTGCAGAAGGCGTTTCATAGTATTGAGCAGAGCGATCCGTTATTTGCGGATCTGTTTACGGATATTGACCTGTATTCCAATCGCCTTGGAACCGGTGATCAAAAGCAGAGCGATACGATTGCAAATCTTATCAAAGAGATTGACAAAGCAGATTTATTAAATTCCGATGCAGATGTGTTGGGAAACGCATATGAATATTTGATCGGACAATTTGCGTCTGAGACCGGAAAGAAGGCGGGCGAGTTCTACACTCCGCAGGCAGTATCCAAAATTTTGACGAAGATTGCGATGAGCGGACAGGAAGAGAAAAAAGGGTTATCCGTTTATGATCCGTGTATGGGTTCCGGTTCGCTGTTGCTGAATGCAAAGAAGTATGCAAAAGAACCGGGATATATTAAGTATTACGGACAGGAGTTGATGACGTCAACATTTAACCTTGCAAGAATGAATATGTTTTTACATGGAATTATGCCGGAAAACCAGAAACTTCGCAATGGCGATACCCTTGATGGGGACTGGCCTACCGGGGAAGAGACGGACTTTCATATGGTTCTGATGAATCCTCCCTATTCAGCGAAGTGGAGCGCTGCATCGGGCTTTTTGCAGGATGAGCGATTTAGTGATTATGGCGTATTGGCTCCGAAGTCAAAAGCAGATTATGCGTTTTTGCTTCATGGTTTATATCACCTGAAGAGCAAAGGTACGATGGCGATCGTATTGCCGCATGGCGTTTTGTTCCGAGGTGCGGCAGAGGGAAAAATCAGGGAAAAACTGCTTCGGTCCGGTAACATTTATGCCGTGATCGGTCTGCCCGCAAACCTGTTTTATAATACTTCCATTCCTACCTGCATCATTGTGTTGAAGAAGCACAGGGACGGCAGAGATGTATTGTTTATTGATGCTTCCCGGAAGTACGAAAAGGGAAAGAAACAAAATTCGATGACAGAAGCAGATATTGATTCTGTGATTGCATTGTATAATCAAAGAGAAACCGTGGACAAAGAAGCTTATCTTGCGACATTTGAGGATATTGAGAAAAACGATTTTAACCTGAATATCCCAAGATATGTGGATAATTTTGAAAAGGAAGAGGAAGTTGATCTCAATGCGCTTCTTGATGAGATGAAGGACACGGATAAGCAAATCGCAGAGGTTCAGGGGGAATTTGTATCGATGCTTCGGGACTGACGTCGGAGGATGAAAGTGTTATGGCGTCGCTGAGCAGCTTCATTGGAATACTTGAGGGGTGATAGGTATGGATAGTCCGAAAATTAGGTTTAAAGGTTACACAGATGCTTGGGAACAGCGTAAGTTAGACAACTGGGGAAAATTTTATTATGGAAAAAGTTGTCCTAAATGGTCGGTAACAGAAGATGCAACCATTCCTTGCATCCGTTATGGAGAACTTTATACAAAATTTGGAGCTAAGATTGATAAGGTTTATTCATATACAAATATATTGCCTGAAAATCTTAAATTTAGCAAAGGGACTGAAGTTTTAATACCACGAGTGGGTGAAGATCCAATGGACTATAATCACTGTACTTGGCTTTCTTTGCCGGATGTAGCGATTGGAGAAATGATTTCTGTATTTAATACAGATAATAATCCATTGTTTACAGCAACCATGTTTAATGCAACTTTAAGAACGGAATTTGCTATGAGAGTTGAGGGCGGGAGTGTAACAAATTTATATTTTGAGAAACTGAAAAATATTGTTGTGTCATTTCCTTCATTAGCTGAACAGGAGAAGATTGCTAATTATTTTCAGTCTCTCGACGACCTCATCACTCTTCACCAGCGAAAGTATGAAGAATTACAGAAAATCAAGAAATTTATGTTGCAAAATCTATTTATTTAAAAAATTCCATGTGGATGATGTGGAAACTTGGATCAGGAAAAGAAGATGTTTCTAAGACGGGATCACATAAAAACAGACTTGGCTTACGATGTAATGCATCATAGTTGAAAGAAATGGGTTTAAAGGAGTTTTACAGATGAGCGAACAGAAAAAAAGAATTGGTTTTACGGTGGCGTGTGTCAATGAATTTGCAAGACAGCACAGTCTCGGCGCACAGGAGGCGTTTCGGTATCTGTTTCAATTCAAGGGTATTTCTTTTATAAAAGAAAATTATGAGGCAGAGCACACGCTGGATTTTGAGACAATTATTGAAGATTTGGAAATGTTGTGCCGGAGAAACGGAGGAACGTTATGAGATTGTACCACGGAAGTAACATTGTGATAGACAGCATAAATTTGGCAATGTGCAGACCTTATAAGGATTTTGGTAGAGGTTTTTATTTGACAGATCTGAAAGAACAGGCCAAAACAATGGCGGTAAGGGTGTCGAAAATTTATGGCGGTCATCCGGTTGTCAATATTTTTGAAATACAGGATGATTTTAAACAGATACCAGACATCAACATGAAGGATTTTGGCGTGGAAACGACAGAAGAATGGGCAAAATTTGTAATGAATAACAGAAATAGAAACTTTGCCGACTGGAAAGATGCGTTGTGTAATCGGGATAATAAATACGATATTGTGATTGGTCCTGTTGCAGATGATAACATGGCGTTATTATTTCGACAGTATGAAAATGAAGTGATTGATTTTCAAACTTTGTTAAAGGGTATGATCTATAAAAAGACGTCATCACAGTACTCGTTTCATACAGAAAAAGGTATCAAACTTTTGCGAAAGGTGGGAAATTCATATGAGTAAGCGGGAGCAGCTGGTGGAATATATCGTTCAGGATATTGTCGATATGTTTAGTACCGACCAGGGGATCGAATATGATGAGGCTATGAATAAATTTTATAATTCAGAAATTTTTAAAAAACTTCAAAATCATGAAACGGGTTTATATTTGGAAAGCTCGGAATATGTGTATGACCTCTTTAAGGATGAGATGAATTTTGGACATATTATTCAGGCAGAAATATAGAGATACGGTATGTAGATGAAGATCAGTGTAAGTGTGAGAAAAATTGAAAAGAGAGGGATAATACTTGGGAACAGCGTAAGGTTGGGGAACTGGTAGTTAGCCATAATGCAGGTGTGTATATAAGCAAAGAAAACTACGGTTCTGGTGTCAATGTTATTGGTGTAGGAAATATTTACGATAATGATATTTTTAATGGGGAAATATACAGATTAGGACCGGTTAATGATGACAAGTTTTTGCTCGAAGAAAATGATTTAATTTATGGTGAATCATCACTTGTTCCAGAAGGTATTGCTCGAACTGTATGCGTAGGTAAAAAAGGCGTAGGAACTGCATTTGCATGGCATACGAGAAGAGTAAAATTGGATAGCAATGTTGTTAATTCTCATTTTGCAACATTGGAACTAAATTACAATCCAGTGGTAAGGAAGTACCTTATGAGTGTGTCAACACAAACTGCACTAACAGGAATGACAACAGAAGGATATTTCGGAGCAACACTAGCACTTCCAATTATAGATGAACAGAAGAAAATTAGTGGATTATTTCAGCAGATAGACGACCTTATCACCCTTCACCAGCGGGAGCAAAATGGCGTAGAAAATGCCATAAAACATATAAAAATTCAATTACAAATAACAAAGGAGACGATCAGAATGCCGGAATTAGAAGCAATTATTGAGAAAAAGTTAATTGAGCAGTTGGAATACGGAGATTCACAGTGGACGTATCGGGAGGATCTGAAAACGGAAGAGGATCTGTGGGCAAATTTCAAGTATATTCTGGAACAGAACAATAAGGATAGGCTAAATGGAGAAAAGCTGACGGATTCGGAGTTTGAGCAGGTAAAGAACCAGCTCCGGTTTTCTTCTTTTTACAAGGCCGGAGAATGGTTAGTCGGTGAAAATGGAAAGGTGATGGTTCATGTACAGCGTGATACAGAGCGTCTGCATCTTGTGGTGATGAACCATGAGCATATTGCAGGCGGCAGCAGTGTATATGAGGTGATTAATCAATATGAGGCGATCAATCAGTGTCATGCATTAGCGGCGGATGAAGATAGCAGCACGCCCGCAAGAGACAGAAGATTTGATGTCACTCTGATGATCAATGGACTTCCTATGATACATATCGAACTAAAAAATAAGCAGCATTCCTACAAGGAGGCTTTTTGGCAGATCAAGAAGTACATCGGGGAAGGGAAATTCAAGGGGATTTTTTCTGCTGTACAGATGTTTGTCATAAGTAACGGCGTCAACACGAAGTATTTTTCTGCCGCAGGCGATACCGAGTTAAATGAAAAATTTATCAGCGGCTGGCTGGATAAGGATAATAATCCGGTGACAGATTATCTTGACTTTGCGAAATGTGTGCTCCGCATTCCTGAAGCGCATGAGATGATAGCCAGATACACAGTGTTGGATCAGGAATACAAGAAGCTGATCCTGCTTCGCCCTTATCAGATCCATGCCATCGAGGCGATTCGCGAGGCGTCAAAATGTGGTAAATCAGGTTTTGTATGGCATACGACCGGTTCCGGAAAGACATTGACGTCGTACAAGGCTACAAGAAACCTATTGATGGATATTCCCACGATTGATAAAGCGATCTTCCTGATCGACAGAAAAGATCTGGACGAGCAGACGACTAAGGCGTTTAAGGCTTATGCCAATAATGATCTGGTAGATGTTGATAAAACAGATAATGTAAACGATCTAAAGAAAAAGCTAAAGTCAGATGACAGACAGGTGATCGTGACAACGATCCAGAAGTTACAGAGACTGATTACGAAGCGGCTGACGGAGGGGACGCCGGAATACAATAAAATCAAAAGACTCAGGATCGCATTTGTGGTAGATGATGAGCGCGTTATAATAAGGACAAAGTTAGAGAAACCCAGTAAAATCAAGGGGTTAGCACTAATTTAGTCCTTATTTTTATACCATTTTAGCGGTAAAGATAGGGCAGCGCTGCAATATTAAACCGAAAATCCAAGTCAGTATCACAGATGTCCGCAATCAGTCTGAGAGTGAATCTGTGTGCTTAGTTAAGGTACAATTTTATATCAAAAACATTTAGTGAGGACTAAATTAGCACTTGAGATGGAATATTCCATCAGCTGATTTGGTCCTCTTTTTATTTGAGAGGAGTGGTCGAATGGGCAAGGTGTTAATTTGGTTCGTAATCATTATTAGTATAGTGGTTCTTTACTGTCTTATGAAAGTTAAGGCAGAGAGTGATGAACTGTGTGAGGAATTAATGAAAAAACATTTTTATGGCAGGTCTGATGATATTCCTGCATCTGACAAAACCGAGCACTTGAAAGGGTGTGGGTAATTATATGAAATTTTGCAAAACAATAATGCAGACAATACAGAAAAGGAGTGAAAGGAACATGAATAACAAGTTAGAAGTAATCGGCATTGATCATGGCTGGTCAATGATGAAAACAATCTCTCAGGTATTTGTCACAGGTGTTAAGGAGATTACAACAACTCCGGCACTTTTCGGTGATGTACTTGAGTATGAAGGAAAGTTCTATAAGGTTGGAACTGTGAGGCAGGAAGTAAAGGATACCAAGGTCGAAGATGACAGCTTTTATCTTCTCACTCTTGCAGCAGTTGCTAAGGAACTTAAAAGAAGAGGTCTTGCAGAGGCAAAGGTATTTCTTGCTGTAGGACTTCCACTTACAAGATTTGGAGCTGAGAAGAATGACTTTATCAAGTACCTGACAAAGAATAAGCGTGTAAACTTCAAATATGAGAATGAGTCATATCATATTGAAATTGATGATGTGGCAGTATTCCCTCAGTGTTATGCAGCAGTAGTGGATAAGATTCCTACAATGGCAAAGAAAACGCTGATAGTAGATATCGGTAGCTGGACAATCGACATTATGCCGGTAATCAACAAGTCACCGGATGAATCAAAGTGTGTGACGATACCAAAAGGTCTTATTACCTGTATGCGTTCTATCAATGAACAATGTGTAAGACAACTTAACGGAGAGGTAGACGAGTCAGAGATACAGAACATCATGCGATATGGCAGGTCAGATATTGATGATGAATACTTTGCCATTATCAAGGCAGAGATAGAGGATTTTGTTGATAAGGTGTATAACTCAATCCGTGAGTTTGGGTATAACTTAAAGACTACACCGATTGTATTTGTCGGTGGCGGGGCAGTTGTGATGAAGAATTTTGGTAGTCATGATGCTAAGAACATTTTCTATAACCTTGATGTAAAGGCAAATGCAAGAGGATATGCGATGGCTATTGTCATGTATTACACCAGTCAGAGAAACTATATGCCCGGTAAGGAATTTGGTACGGCAAGATTTGAAAATCCGAAGCAGGTCAACAAGATACTTGCAGATAAGGATGAGAATTTCAATCGGATACTCAGCCAGAATGTGAAGATGTCGCTGGATTTCAGAAGACTCAAGCTCAATGGAAATATCCTTATCTGTGGTGGTTCCGGAGCAGGAAAAACATTTTATGAAGTAAAGCCGAATCTGATGCAGATGCCGCATAACTGTTCCTTTATCTGTACCGATCCAAAGGGAGAAATCCTTAGAAGCTGTGGGCAGATGCTAAAGAATAACGGATACAATGTGAAGGTCATAAATCTGTTAGAGATGGATAAATCAGACTGTTACAATCCGTTTTCTTATATCAGAGAGGAAACAGATGTGGTCAAGCTGATTACAAACCTTATCAGCAATACGACACCCAAGGGAGCGACACCAAGTGATCCGTTCTGGGAAAAAGCGGAAGGATTGTTCTTACAGTCTATCTTTTATTATGTGTGGCTGGAGGTACAGCCGGCAAAGAGAAACTTTGAGACAGTACTGAAACTTCTTGGAGAAGCAGAGGTTACAGAGCAGGGAAAGGCATCAAAGCTGGATGTGCGTATGAAGTTTTTAGAGGAGAGTTCCCCACTTGGAGCCAATCATCCGGCAGTCAAGCAGTACAACAAATGTATGAGAGGTGCAGGCGATACAGTCCGTTCCATTATTATCAGTGCCAACTCAAGACTTGCATTTCTTGAGAATAAGCAGGTTTTACGGCTACTCTCAAAAGATGAGCTTAATCTGTCTGATATCGGTATTGGAGTAAATGGAGATGGTGAGACAAAGACAGCACTGTTTTGTGTAATCCCGGATAGTGACAAATCCTATAACTTTATTATCGGTATGTTATACACGCAGATATTTCAGGAATTGTACTATCAGGCAGACTTTAACTGTGGTGGCAGACTGCCAATCCATGTGACTTTTATGTTAGATGAATTTGCGAATGTCGCATTGCCCGATGACTTCTGTTCCCTGTTATCGACAATGCGAAGCCGTGAGATTTCAAGTATTATCATCATTCAGAACTTTGCCCAGCTAAAGGCACTTTTCAAAGATACCTGGGAGACAATTCCCGGCAACTGCGATACTTTCATCTACCTTGGTGGCAATGAGCAGAGTACGCACAAGTATGTGTCGGAGCTGCTTGGAAAAGGTACGATTGATAAGAAGTCAAGCGGAGAGACAAAGGGCAGACAGGGAAGCTCATCAAGGAATTATGATGTATTAGGAAGAGAACTGTTTACACCCGATGAGGTCAGAAAGCTGGATAACAAAAAGTGCATTATCTTTATCCGTGGATTTGATCCTATCATGGATAATAAGTTCATACCATTCAATCATCCGATGTTTAATCAGACAGCAGATGGCAAGGGAAAACCTTATGTTCATCAGATAAGGGGAGCAGATAATCTCATCGGTCCGCCATTTGAGATTCTTTCAGACAAGGCAGTTAAGTATTATGAAAAGCTGAAGGATAAGGGCGAGAATGTGTATATAGACTCTCTTACCTATGAGCAGTTTATGATGCTTGGTGATGCGGAATTAAGCAGAAGATTCTCCATGCAGGATGAAGCAGAGCAGAAAGCAAAGATAGACAGAGAACAGGCAAATGAGCTTGAGTATGTTGATGAATCACAGAAGTCAGATGCTGCAGAAAGTGCTAACGTTTCTAATGGAAGTGCTGGAGCTAAGCCTGTAAAGAATCCTGAGAGGGAAAAGCCTAAGTGGGAGGATACCATCACAAACAGAATGCTGCATTGGTCATATACACCGGAGCAGAAAGAAGAGGTGAAGAAAGCACTTGCTGCAGGTGTTCCCAAAGCAACGATTCTTACTTACTTTTATCCGGAGGTTACTGTGGAGAAGATGAGTTCTTATCGGAAGAAGCATTAAATGATATCGCATAGGCACAGGGATTATGTTATACTGTGTCTATGTAAAAATGAATGCATCTTACAAGCAGAATTTACGGAGGAAACAAATGTGGAAGAAAATAAATCAACTACTGTCAAGAAAACGGTAAAATCAGGAATAACTTTTGGAAGTGCGTTAGCTATGGTTATTAGTTATACAACGTGGAAGTCTGTCGGCTGGGCAATTTTTCATGGATTACTTAGTTGGGTGTATGTCATATATTTCCTTTTGCGTTACTAAATCGTTGTTTATCAAGCTGTTTAATTTTGAAAATTTCTTTGAAAAACTATTGACTCCTACGTAACGTAATAGTTTAGAGTATGCTTATCGAGAGGAAGAAATGACAATGATGACGGTGAATGAAGTAAGTAAATTAACAGGAGTGAGTATACGCACTCTGCAGTATTACGACACAATTGGACTCTTAAAACCTATTGAATATACAGAGTCAGGTTATAGGTTGTATGACGATACAT
>Garnier_p1__coassemble_1729_pt1 | contig 11824 bp, 9 predicted proteins | sample Garnier_p1__metabat2_high_PE_021 | metagenome-assembled genome bin Garnier_p1 | reverse complement strand
CCGTGAGGTCTGAGCGATTTTTCTATTAGGGGACTTTTTTTACAGCCCCTTTTTTTGACATTCCCTAACATAAAACCAACTATCACGCATAAAACAAAAAACAATATTATTTTCGATAAATCTCCACTGCTTAATCCACGCTCCAATAAGAAAAAACCTAAAAATGCACCTATAATAAGCGCAACAATAAACTTAATAATTTCAATTTTTCTCATTTCTTAACGCTCCTCTAGAAAAAGATATAAGCAATGATATTCTTTGTTTGGCAAGTCAAGCTGACAGTTTCTTATGATTCCTTGCACTAGCCAAGCAGCATCTGCACACAGCCATACATACCTGCGTCATTTCCAAGTCCCGCCAGCGCAAATCTTGTCTCCCTGCATGCCGGGAACGCCGCCTCTTTATAATATTTCTGCACGCGCTCCGTCAAAATCTCCCCCGCCTTTGATACGCCGCCGCCAATTACGATAACCTCTGGATTTACGACGCACGCAATATTTGAAAGCGCTGTACCCAAAATTTTGCAGACCTCGTCCACAAGCTCAAGCGCGACTGCATCCTTTGCCTTTGCCTCATCAAAAATGTCACGCGCCGTCAGCGGTTCATGATTTCTAAGCGAGGTCTCCCTTGGTTCTGCCGCAAGCTTTTTCTTTGCAAGGCGAACGATCCCTGTTGCAGAGGTATATTGCTCCAGACATCCGCGGCGTCCGCAGTTACAGGTCTCCTGCTCCGCGGGATCGATCGTAATATGACCGATCTCACCGCCCGCTCCGTCAAAGCCTGCCACGACTTTTCCGTCCACAATGATCCCGCCGCCAACGCCCGTACCAAGCGTCACCATGATAACGTCCTTACAGCCTTTTGCGCCGCCCTGCCACATTTCGCCGAGCGCGGCTACGTTTGCATCGTTTCCCGCCTTGACCGCAAATCCTGTCAGACTGCCAAGCTCTGCCTCCACATCTAACGTTCCCCAGCCGACATTGACACAACCGCTCACAACGCCCTGACTATTGACAGGTCCGGGAACCCCAACACCGATTCCCGCAACCTCATCCTTTCCAATCCCTTCCTTGACAAGCTTAGCCTCTACGGCTGCCGCCACATCAGAAAGAATGCCGGCGCCTCGATTTTCCTTATTTGTCGGAATCTCCCATTTATCCAGAAGTCTGCCGCTTGTATCAAACAGCCCCATCTTACAGGTCGTTCCCCCAATATCTACTCCAAACGCATATTTCTTCATCTTCCAAGCTCCTGTTCTTTTTTCTCATCACGCATCTCTCATGATGATTTTATGATAACGTGTTATGCCCCTTCTGTCAATTCTGCGGCAATCCGCCGCCTGGTATCCCCTCCTCCGGCGCAGCCTCACCAGGTGGCTCTGCTCCTTCCTCACCCTGCGGCTGGGAAATTGGAGGCGTTCCCTCCTCCGGCGCAGCCTCGCCAAGCGGCTCTGCTCCTTCCTCATCCTGCGGCTGCGGAACAGTCTGCTCCAAAAAGGCATCCGACATCTGCGCATACGGCAAAAATGCCAATGGCTCCTTCCCCTTATGCGCCTGCTCCATAAAACTCTGCCAGATTTCTCCCGGATATGTATAGCCCATCAATCCCTCAAGCTTTCGCGGCATATCGTATCCTACCCAAACGCTCGTCGTGTAATATCTCGTATATCCCGCAAACCAGCCGTCCTTTTGCTCATTCGTCGTTCCTGTTTTTCCGGCACACGGCATATCCTTAAGCCCCAGACCTTTTCCCGTACCGTTTTTGAATACCCCTGTCAAAACGTCCGTCATCATACGCGCAGCATTCTGTCTGTAAACCTGTTTTTCCTCCTGCGCAGAAACGTATACCTCATTTCCGGAAGCGTCCAGCATTTTTACAATGCAGGTGGGCACACGATATTTTCCGTCATTGGCGATCGCCGCATAGCCCGCCGCCATCTCAAGCGCCGATACACCGTTCGTAAAGCCTCCAAGCGCTGCCGCCGGGCGATAATCCTGTGCGTCCAGCTTTGCAAAATTCATCTCTTTTAAATAGGAAAGCCCCTTCTCCGGCGAGAGCTGCTCTAACATTCTCCATGCGATTGTGTTGATCGATCTCTCAACCGCCGTACGCACAGTCGTCTCTCCTATATAAGCGCCGTTTGCGTTTCTTGGTCCATCCTCGATCGGCTCGTCCACAACCACACTCTCCGGCGTATAATTCTGCTCAAACAGCGGCGTATACACAAGCAGAGGCTTGATCGCGCTGCCCGGCTGGCGAAAGCTCTGATACGCACGGTTTAAGGTATATCCCGCAAAATCCTGTTTCCGTCCTCCTACCATCGCCTGCACATATCCGGTTTCATTATCGATGCACACCGCAGATGCCTGCAATTCATAAACGCCCTCCTCGTTGACATCCGAAAATCGGGAAAGCGCATCGTCAATCGTCTGCTGAAGCTCATCCTGAAGCGCAAGATCAAACGATGTATAAATCCGGTAGCCGCCCGTGTAAAGCTTCTGCTGACACTCTGCATAAAGCGCGTCATAGCTTTCATCATATGCCTCCCGCTCCGCCTCCGTGGCAAAGGAATACCGAAATGCAAACCCGCTCTGCTCCATCAGCGCCCGTGTCGCACAGTAATACGCATATGTCTCGACATAATCGTTCTTCTGTGCAGCCTCGGCGCGCTCCAGTATAATCTCCTCCGTGGCGGCGGAAATATACTCGCTCTCCGAAATTTTCCCGTCCTCCGCCATATTTTCCAGGATCCGGTTCCGGCGCGCAAGCGTATTGTCCATATTTGTCAGCGGATCATAAAGCGTCGGGTTATTGGGAATCGCACATAAAAAAGCAATCTGTGACAAGCTCAGTTCGTCCACGCTCCGGCTAAAATAGCCACTGCTCGCCGACTGGATACCGTAATACCCATGCCCGAAATAAATATTGTTCAGATAAAACTCTATGATCTCATTCTTTGTATATTTTTTTTCCAATGCCCGCGCAATAAAAATTTCTTCCACCTTTCTCTGCCACGTTTTCTCCTGCGAAATGAAAATATTGCGCGCAAGCTGCATTGTGATCGTACTGCCGCCCTGCGTGACCCTTCCGTTCTCAAGCATTGCCTTAAACGCCCGCAAAAGCGCCCGGTAATCAACGCCGTCATGACGGTAAAACTTTTTGTCCTCGATACTGACGATCGCATCCACTGCATCAGACGGAAGCTGCTCGTACATCAGATAATACGATTCCTTTGTACCCTTTAAGGTCGAAATAACGCTCCCGTCGGCAGCATACACAAGGCTCGTCTGACTTCCGCGAAAGGTCTCTGCCGAAGACTCGCGCACCAGCTTTTCCGCCTCCGCCCTAAGCGCCCGCACCTCTGGTCCGTAGGTACTGTACAGGTAATATACACCGCCTGCCATCAGCAGCAAAAAGAGCGCGAACTGTATCTTAAAGAAAATGCGGAATTTACGGAATTTTTTATGCTTATGCTTTTTCTTTTTTTCTGCCAACAGACACACCTCTTTCCCTAATTTCCTATGTCAATTCTATAATAGTCAATGCCGAGCTCACGCAAAAGCAGCTCCTCGCGCCTCTGGCAGGTAAACAAAAGCACCTGATTTCCAAGACCCGCAAGCACCCGAAGCGTCTGTGCAAGACGCTGATCATCATACATGACAAACGCATCGTCCAAAAAAACAGGCATTGCCTCCTCACGAGTCACAACCCGCCCCGCCGCAAGACGCAGCGCCAGATAAAACTGCTCCAGTGTTCCGCGGCTTAATGCCTCCGGCGTCACCTCTTTTCCCTCCGTCTTTGCCCATAGGATACCGCTCTCATCCACACGGACGCTGTCATAAGTGCCTCCCGTAAACGCAGAAACAAGACGCGACACCTCACTGTTTAAGGTATCGCCCGCCTCCTCGTAGAACTCACGCGAAAGATTAAAAATCTCATTCGCCGCAAGCTCTGCCGCATCTATCTCACGCTGCAGCTCACACTCCGTATCTCCCGGCGCTTCAAGCTCCTTAAGCTGCTCTCCGATATTACAGAAACGTGTTTCCTTCTCCGCAAGAGACTCCTCCAGCAGCAAAAGCAGCTCCTCTGCCGGCTGCACCCGCTGTGTCTTAGGTGACTCCTCTGCCGGCTGTACCGTTTGCCCCGCCTGCCCGCTTCGCTGTTCTCCCCTGCGGCAGACGGCCGCGCAGACCAAAAGAAAAAAGGCAAGAAACCCAAGCCCGCCTGCCCCAAAGAGCAAAGGGAAACCTGCCGCCGGAAGCTTCCTTCCGGCTAACAGCAACAACCCCATCCCGACAAACAGTCCGCCCGCCGCCAAAAATAATTTCCCGCTGCGTTCCCGCCGGGACGGCGGATCCTTCTGCTCCGGCAATGGAATGAGCTGCTCCGGCACCGGTTCTTTCGCAAGCTTCCTTCTCGCATCGTTTAAATCCTCCTGCTGCTTTCGGTAATCCCTCGCAAGCCATTCCTGCTCTGCGCGAAGCGCACGGATACGTTCTTCCCGCTCCTCCCGCAGCTTTTTTTGCTCTGCTGCAAGCCTGCGCTTCTTTTCCCGCAGCTTCTCCACCGCCTGTGTCACCCGCAAGCCCGCATTGCCGCTCTCAGCCGCATCCGATAAATATTCTGCCAGCGTATCCGAAAGCTCCTTTCCCGTCGCCGCTCCCGACTGTGGAATATCAAAGGTATTTGCAAAGGTCTCCTTATGTATGCCGCCAAGCAGCATGGTAAGATCGCCGTAGGCAACCGAAAGCTCCTCGCCGTCCGCCTCATTTCGCAAAATGTCCCTCTTTTCTCTGTGATAGAAATTCCGTTCCAGATAAAACGGACGTCCGCCGACCGCAAACCGGAGCGCGCCGCTGTAATAGGCGGGCGCATGCCACGGCTCATAACGGCGGTAGCCGCTCACCGCGCTTCCCCTGCCTCTGCCCTTTTCCATACCAAACAGCATCGCAGTCAAAAAATCGTGCAGCGTTGTTTTTCCCGCCTCATTTGCTCCATAGATAACGTTGATCCCCGGAGCAAATATTATCTTTTTATTCATCAGCTTTCCAAAGCTGAAAATCTCTGCTTCCTTTATCTGCATCTGTTCTCTGTCTCCACACTCCCGCCGGATTTATCCCCCGCAGCACCGCCCTACAGCTCATAGCCCAAAAGTGCGTTTACGCCGTAGGCAAGCGCCCGCTCCGTCAGCTCATCCGTTCCCTGACGCTGCATCCTTTTAATATAAGCGCCGAGAATCGAATCCTCATGCTCCTCCAAAAGCCTGTCATAATCATGCGCAGGCTTAAGCTCCTCTTTTATGTCCACAATGCGGTCAAGACCGCGCAGTTTACTCAGATCATAGGTGATTTCCGGATCTTTTGTCCCCGCCAGCGTCAGACAAAAATACTGATATGCCGGACGCTTCTCCAAAAGCCCCTGCACCCATGCAGTAATCGCACGCTCTGTCGTATCTGCATTGACCTCATACGTCTCATGGCAATATTCACATTTTCTGATCGGATGAAATACCGCCTCTGCGCCTTCCTTTGTCAGCCTTCCCATCCAGTAGCCGTGCATTCCCGTATCATTTCTGTCCGTCGGCTCAAGGCTTCCTGCCATGACCGCCCTGCCCTCTGCCAGCCAACCGCCCTTATGAATATGCCCTGCCGCTACATAGTCAAAGCCATTGCGCACCAGCGTTTCCGCCGCAAACGGAATGTGACGTTCATCGCCGCCATGCGCCATCAAAATATGAAGCCAGTCGTTCTCCTTTGGAAAAGCCGCATCATATTTCCGCTCTCTAATCTCCCGATGCCAGTAGCTGCATCCGTAAACCGCAGTCCCAAGCTCCGGAAATTCAAAGCAATCGATTTCCTCGCGCCGGAACAAATACACGTTGTCTGCCCATGGGTAAGTCAGATAATAGGACTTCTCCCTCAGATAATCGTGGTTTCCTGCCACAAGCATAACGCGCGTCCCCGGAATAAGCCGAAACAGCGCGTCCACCTCCTTGATCTCCTTCTTTAACGGCTGCCCATGAAAAAGATCGCCCGTAATAAATAAAAACTCCGGCTGCTGCTTTTGCGCCGTTCGGATAACCTGCTCAAAGGAGTCCCAAATATCCTGTTTACGTTTGCTGCTCCATGACCGTCCGGTATCCGGCGCAACGCCAAGATGGACGTCGGAAATATGTATAAATCTCACATGCCTCTCCTCACTCATCCAAACATATTTTCTATGTTTTATTTTACACGCTCCCGCCGGATTATACAAGAACTGCTGACAATTCTTTTGCCAGCAGTTCCAGCTTCCTACTGTTCCATCTGTCTGCCCAAAAAACCGGCAGCGGCAGCCACAAGCTTGCTCTCTGTTTCCGTCATCTTTGTTTCTTCCTTCGAGCAGAGCGCCACCGCGCCGATCGCATCCCCCTGACAGATGATCGTGCTGACTGCCTGATGATGATAGGCTCCCCCGTCATCTGCCGATAACCGGATAAAGGAGGAATCGTCCTTTGAGGCAAGAAAGCTTCTGCGCTCTCCGATTGCAGACTCAAGCTGCGGACTGATCGGTTTCCCCTCAAACTCTCTCTTGCCGTTTCCCGACGCTGCGATGATGTGATCGCAGTCGGTGATGAGCACCAGATGCCCCGTCGTCTGCGCAAGACTTTCCGCATACTCTCCCGCAAACTGCCCCAGCTCCCCGATCGGAGAATATTTCTTTAAAATAATCTCCCCCTCCCGGTCGGTAAATATCTCAAGCGGATCTCCCTCCCGGATCCTTAACGTGCGCCGGATTTCTTTTGGCACGACGATTCTTCCGAGATCATCTATCCTTCTAACGATTCCTGTTGCCTTCATATAAAAAATTCCTCCATCTACTGTACTTTCCATTTCTGGAAATAGTATCTGTAAATGGAGGAATTTTATACTCATTTTTCTTCACATGACTCCAAAAAAACCCTGATCTCCGCCGGCGTTTTCACAAACAGTTCCCCGCCGCAGTTCCGCAGAAAAGCTTCACTGCGAAAGCCCCATAAAACGGAGATGCACGGCAGTCCGGCATTTTTTGCCGTCATAACGTCAACCTCAGAATCACCCACATAAAGGGCTGTCTCCTTTGGCATTCCAAGCTCGTTCAACGCCCGATAAACCATGTCAGCCGCCGGCTTTTTTGCAACACCCTCTGTCTCACCGATCGCAACCGGAACGATTCCCTCAAAATAAAGCTCCGCCAGTTCTTTGACCGCGCTATCCAGCTTATTGGAGACAATCGCCAGTGCATAGCCGTCTCTTTTTAATTGCCGCAGCAGCGGTAAAATGCCGTCATACGCCCTTGTCTTATCATTACAATGCGATCCGTAATATTCCTTAAATGCCGCAAACGCCGCCGCAAAACATGAATTTTTCTCACCGTTCGGCACAGAGCGCTCCATCAGACGATACACGCCGTTTCCGACAAACTCACGCACCTCGTCAATGGAGTGCTCCGGCAGCTCCGTTTTACGCATGGCGTAATTGACTGCATCCGTGAGATCCTCCAGGGTGTCAAGTACTGTTCCGTCCATATCAAAAATAATTGTTTCGTATTTTCTTTTCATGTCATCCTTCCTTCCCATGCGATCCATGAACAAAGCTTCCTATCAAGCAAAAACCCATGCGCCGGTTTTTGCCTCCGCGATCTATAGCCTCTCTTTCTGCTGCTCCTACGGCTTCTGCTCTTTCAGATAAGGAAAAAATATCTCGCTTTGATCCCTCTTGTCAAACATATTATTGTATTGAAGTATCTCGTATCTTTGAAGCCACTCTGCCTCCTCTCCCACTGCGTCCTCCAGATGAAGAAATTTTCCCTTGGATTTGGAATAGTAACCGCGGGAATTAATCGCCGGGATCTCCTGTCTAAGCTCAAGCAAAAACCGGTCGTACGCCGAAAGCGGCAAGCCCGCCCGCTCAAGCGCCATTGACGAAAGGAAATTTAAGCTTGTGATCTCTACCGCTTCCTCGGCGCTCTCATAATTCGTCCAGATAAAAAACGGCACGGTATAGAGCGCCTGCAATTCATCTGTCGTCAAGCCCGACAAGCCTTTGCCGTTGAGATACGGGTAAAAGCTTGCAGACAGGCTTGGCTGATGATCGCCAAAGAAAACAATTTCCACAGGCTCATCCACATGCTCAAAATAATTGATGAGATATTCCAGCGCAGCATCACTCTCATGCACCAAAGAAAGGTACTGGTCGACATCGGGATAATTCAGCCCAAGCATCCGCACCTGCTCGTCAAAATTGCCATATTTCTCCGTATAGCCGCCATGATTCTGCATGGAGATACTCATGATAAACAGCTCCTCATTTGCCGCCCGGCTCTCATAGCGCTCAATAATGCTCTCATACAGCTCCCGATCGGTGATATACTCGCGCAGCAGCTTTGTCTGGTCAAAATCCTCCAGAAAATACATCTCATCAAACCCCATATTCGGGTAGACCTTATTCCTGCTCCAGCCCGTCTCGTAGTACGGATGCATCGCGACACAGGTATAGCCCTCGTTTTTCAGATTGGAAACTATTGAGGTCGGCGTATCCGATATATACTGCTGATAGACAACCGAACCTCCCGGCAAAAACGCCATGGAATTGCCGGTCATAAACTCCCATTCAGAATTTGGCGTCTTTGCCCCAAACACCGAAGAAAGGGCATAGCCTTTTATCGTATTTTCCGTCAGAGAATCATAAAACGGCGTCAGCTCCTGATTCGTGGAAAAGTCCCCCACAACGCTAAGGTCTGCATACGACTCGCTCATGATCACAATGACAGTCGGCTTTTCCTCTTTGCCCTCCGCTTGGTTTTCCCTGCCCTCATACTGCTCCTCAAGCGCTTTTACTGCCTCCGCCGAATATCCGTCCGGCTCACTCACAAAGCAGTCACGGATGCTCAGCATAAAGTTAAGCAGATAACCGTTGCGGTAGCTTCCCTTCTGCTCCCACGTCTCCGTCACAAGATATGCGCTTTTCTCTCCGACATAAACGCAGCTAAGCACCGCCAGCGAGACACAGACTGCCGCCAGCCACCCCCTCTTTTCAAAGGTGAACGGAAGCTTTCGCACCAGCGCAACATACAACACCGACAAAAGTATGACGTAGCCCGCCCTGTCATCAAGCACAAACTCATAATTTCCTGCCACCGACAGACCTGTCTGGATAGATTTCAGATCACTGAAAATAAACTCGTTTCCACGAAACAGATATACGAAATAATTGACACCCGCCAAAAGCATCAGCAGCGTATATGAGATCGCACAGGCAAGTCCCGCATGCTTTGTGACCGCCTGCACCGCCAGAAAGACTACAAGCGCGCACACGATATTCAAAAGCATCTTTTCCTGCGAAATCTTGGCGCGCAGCTCTGCATCCAGCAGCAGATACTGCATCAGATAAGCGGTAAAGATACTGCTGCCGCCGATCAGAAAAATCGCCCAAAGCCAAGACAGCTTCGGTTTCCCCGAAAGCTCCATACCCGTAATGCCAAAATAAAGTGCGCCAAAGCCGATCCACACATATACGGCAAGCCCGATCTGAAAACAAAGAACTCCCGCCAGTACCAGCGCTGCCGTAGCTTTTATGATATTTTCTTTTTTCCAACAAAATTTTATCTTCATAATAACCACTATTTTATCATGACTCGCAGGTTTGTCAATTTTTCCGCTTTCCTTTTCACAAAAAAATCCAAATTACCTGCCGATCCCCTTTGCTTCTTTGAAAATCGACAGGAATACCCTTGCGCCAAAAATATCCGCCAAAGAAAGACCTCTTATCCTGTCTTTCTCTGGCGGACTTCCTCTGCCCAATCAGTATCACTCAAAAAATTCTCTGATGTTTTGCTCCACCTGCTTCATCAGACGTGTCCGCGCCTCCACGCTCGCCCATGCGATGTGCGGTGTGATGATGAGCTTTCCGCTGTCCTTGATCTCCCGCAGCGGATTATCCGCCGTCATCGGCTCTGCCGTCAGCACATCCAGCCCGGCTGCCGCAATCTCGCCGCTCTTTAGCGCCTCCGCCAGATCGCTCTCCACAACGATCGGTCCTCTGCCAAGATTTAAAAAAATCGCGCTACGCTTCATCCTGCGAAAGGCATCGGCATTCATCAGGTGTTCCGTATTCGCGTCTAACGGCGCGTGCACCGACACTATGTCGGACTGCGCCAAAAGCGTATCAAAATCCACACGCGCATAACCGGGCGCATCATGCTTGCCGGAGGTGGAATAATAGATCACGCGGCAGCCAAACATCCCCGCAATATCCGCCACTCTGCGTCCGATCGCGCCGAGACCGACCACGCCCCACGTCCTGCCGTTTAACTCATGGAATGCCCTTGCAAAATGCGTAAACATCCTGTCTGCAACATATTTTTCAGACTTTACATACTCATCATAATAAGGAAGCTTCTCCCACAGATAAAAAAGCAGCGCAAAGGTGTGCTGCGCCACCGTCTCTGTCGAATATCCCGCTACGTTGCGCCATGCGATTCCCCGCTGATCCAGATAAGCTTTATCAAGATTATTTGTTCCTGTTGCCGTTACGCATACCAATCTCAAATGCGACGCCTCTCCGATCGTCTGCTCATTGACCAAAACCTTATTCAGCACGATAACATCCGCATCCCTCGTCCGGCTGCGTGCCTGTTCGGGCGTGGAATATTCGTATTTTACGACTTCCCCCAACTGCCCGAAGCCGGATAGGTCAATATCATCACCGATTGTCTTTGCATCTAAAAACACGATCTTCATTGCTGCACTCCTCCACCCTCTCTCAGCCGCGGCATATTCCCGTCCGCCTCCACATACAGCGTCACTCCGCGAATTTCCTTTACCGTCACGATTTCTCCCGCCTCAAACGTCTGATTTCCGTCATATGCCCGCGCTGTCCATTCCTGCCCCTTATAGACTGCCGTTCCGGTCTGCTTTATATTATCTACACGCTCTGTCAGACAGACACGCTCCGCGATCACCTGCTCATAATTTGTCTTTGTCAGATGCGGCTTTACATACTTTAACGCCCACGGTCTCGTAAACACAAGCAAAATGAACGTCACTGCCACAAAGACGGCAAACTGCCACTGCCATTCCAGTCCCAACGCATAGACGCCAAGAGCCGCCAGTGCACCGCCCGAAAACCAGATTGACGTCAGCCCTACCGTCACAATTTCAACTGCTGCAAAAAGAATAATCACTCCGATCCAGATAATCGCCATCATACTGCCTCATTCCCTTCTATGCTTTGCCCCTGCTGCTTTCTCAAAACTCTGATACGCAGGATTCTTTATCCCTACTATAACATATTCCAAATTTCATTTCTATGGTTAATTATATACAGTTTCCTGCCGAAAAATATAGTAATAGTATTTATGGGAGGAATGATACCATGGGATCAAACATTACTTTTGCCGGCATCGGCACAAGCCTAAGCTCTAACTTTTATCTGCGGAGCTTCTATACATCCAACCGCACCGCAGGAACTGCGTCCAAGCGCAGACAACTGACAAATTCGGAGCTGACGCTCGCAGACAGTATGGCGCTGCGCCGCGCTGTAAAAAAATTGGGTACTCTGGAATTTTCCGAGGAAAATGACGCAGATATACGAAACGCTGTCAAGGCTTATATCACGACGTACAATAATGCCGTAACATCCACTTCACACTCCGGCGACCGCACATTAGAGCGCGCGCAGAAGCAGTTAAAATCCATTGCGAAGGAATATGCCTCCAATCTGGATAAAATGGGTATCACCGTAAACGATGACGGCACGCTCACGCGCCGTGATTCACTCTTTTCAAACGCCAGCCTCTCGAAATT
>Garnier_p1__coassemble_1709_pt1 | contig 11932 bp, 12 predicted proteins | sample Garnier_p1__metabat2_high_PE_021 | metagenome-assembled genome bin Garnier_p1 | reverse complement strand
AGGAATGGCATTATAATACAAACATCTTTTATCAAATATGTGGGTTTACCTGTGTATCACACCTATTTTATCTGTTGAGATAAGGAGATACCGATTTGTAGGTCATATCCATCGTTTCTGGAAGAATTTCCAAATATCCATTTTTAAAGAGAAATCAGAGGAAAATACAAATGAATATCGTATTTTGGGGCAAGGAGCACCAGAGCGGCACAACGGTTCATATGCTGGCTGTGGCAGGTATGCTGCGCACTCTTTGCGGAGAGGAACACGTCATAACCGGGCGTTTTCTGCGGAATGGTCAGAGCGAATATGCCGTAAGCGACTGCGGTGTTGGTTTAGGCGGCAGACGGCAGCATTTTTTGTGGAATGCAGATATTGCAGTTGTCAATTTAAAGGCGAAGCGCAGAAATATCGGCAGATTTTTTGACGAGGATTTTCATATCGCAAAAAATATGATGTTTTTGCTTGGCGGATGCCACAAGGAGGATGGTGTCGATGCGTCGTACCTGCATCGGATCTATCGGATCGAGCCGGAAAGGGTTATAGTGATTCCCTACAATGCAGCTTTTGCGGAGGCGATCGGGGCAGGAAACAGCGATGCGTTTATCAAACGCGAGCAGGCAGCGCCCACGACGCTTTTAAACGAGCAGTTTATCGGGAGTGTGCGGCAGGTGGCTGTCCGCCTGATCAACGGCTTTGTGTAACCGGTCAAATGAAAAACAAAAAAATTATCATAATGGAGGAATTGATATGGAACAGATTATGAAGCATTATGGCAATGCAATTTTAGCAGTGATCGTATTATTGGCGTTAGGAGCAATCTTAATTGCAGCTTTGTCGGAGAACGGATATGTTGCGGCAGAGTTTAAGAACGCCCTTACCGGATTCTTTTCCAGTATGAATCAAATATCGTAGGAGGCGTTATGGGAGAGCTTCTTACATTTGAGCCGACAGCAGAGCAGTTTGGCGTTTTGTGGAAATATCTGCAGCTCCCGTATGTGACAGATGTGGATTATAACGGCAGGGAGCTTTGGATCACAGACTTGAAAAGAGGAAGGTATCGGGCAAAGGAAAGCCTTACCGAGGAGTTTATCGACACCTTTACACACAATATTTCCAACTGTGTCAATAAACAGTTTAACCATGCCAATAAAATTTTGGAGGCAGACACAAGGGAAATGCGTATCAGTATCATTCATGATTCGGTGACAGCATCGGGAATCAGTATCTGCGTGCGCAAGTCGCCATGCATCGTGCGGAATACGATTTCACGGATGCTTGAAAATGCATTTATACAGGAGGATATGCTAAAGCTACTGTTGAATTGTGTACAGGTAGGAATGAATTTTGTGTTTGGAGGAGAGCCGGGAGCCGGAAAAACAGAATGCGCAAAGTTTTTTATGCAGTTTATTCCCAAGGAGGAGCGCGTGATCACGATCGAGGATTCCTATGAGATACACTACGGAACGATCAATCCGGGAGCGGATGCGGTAGAGCTTCGGGTTGGGGCGGGTTTTACTTATACAGACGCGATCAAGGCAAGTCTGCGCCAGAATCCAAAGTGGCTTGTGCTCTCAGAGGCTCGTTCCACAGAGGTTATGTCACTGCTGGAGCAGTGGAGTACCGGAGTCAGCGGATTTACCACGATTCATTTGGATGATGTGAGAAAGCTCCCGGACCGCATTCAGAATATGCTGACTGATGCGAAGGATGCATGGCGGATGGAAAATCGGATCTATCGCTATGTGGATGTCGGTATTTTGATTCGTTGTATCAGGCTGACGGACGGCAGGATACATCGTTATATCGATCAGCTTTGCTTTTACAGCAGAGAGGAAAAGGAAAATTGTATTTACATGCTGGTGGAGGAGGGCGAGCTTGTATCGCATGAGCTTCCGCCTGCAATCAAGAAGCGCCTGGCGCGGGCAGGGATCACCGATCCCTTTGCCTGTGCCAAGTGGGAGAAGTATTTAGACGAGGAGAAGTAATGAAGAAAACAAAAAATGTTTGGAAAAAATTTGCACTGCAGAATCCAAAAAATCTGGAACGTGAGGTGCATATTTACGGCTATCATTATTCTTGGAGGACGCATAGCATCTCAATACTTGGAACATTAGTCGGAAGCTGGCTGCTGGGTTTTGTTTTTCAGCTTCAGATTTTCTGCACGATCGTCATTGCCGCCGCTGCGACATTTGTGCTGCCGCTGCTTGTGCTTGATATGTATAAACGGATGTATGAACAGAAACGATTTGCGGATGTGGCTGCCTATATGGAGCAGATGCTTTACTCCTTCCAAAAAACGGGAAAGGTGACTGGAGCGCTGAAGGAGACAAGAGAGATTTTTTCGGACGGTCAGATGCGTCAGTGTATGGATGAGGCGATCGTACATATGGAGCTTGGAGTTCCAAAGACGACACAGGGAGTGTTGGCGGAGGGGCTTTTGCTGATAGAAGAATGCTATCGGTGCACAAAGCTGACACTGGTGCATGAGTTTTTACAGGCAATGGAGTCTTATGGCGGAGCGGCAGAGGAGACAGTGCTGTTAATCTTAGAGGATATCGAGAATTGGAAAAAGCAGGAATATAAGCTGCAGGCGGAAAAAAAGAAATATCATGCGGATAATGTGATCTCCATTGTGGTGTCTGTTATTTTATGCGCAGTGGCGCTCTATGTGCTTGAGGGCATGGGACAGATGTTTCAGAGAACCGGCAGGGTTGATATTTTTTCCTTACCGGTCATACAGTTATCCTCAACAGTTTTTATTCTTCTATTGCTGAAAATTCTGGTAAAAAGCATGAAGGGGTTGACAGAGGACTGGCTGAACGAGCCACAAAAGTATGCGAAGGAGTATGTGCAGCATAGCTATGATATGGTGATGCACTATGAGAAGGAGACCGTGCATCGTTGGAAGCTTTGGGCGCAGGCAGGCGTCCTTGCAATGGCACTTTTGCTTCTTTTGGCAGGAGCGGCGCTTCCGGCGGTGCTTGCGATGTCTGCCGCAGGAGTGTTTTTTGGATACCGCAGGCTTGGATACCGGTTGGCAAAAAAGGATGTTACGGAAGCAATGTATCTGGCTCTGCCGGAATGGCTGATGGAACTGTTGCTGTTACTGCAAAATAATAATGTGCAGGTAGCGCTCATGAAGTCTGCCGCGCAGGCACCTGCTGCGTTACAGGAGGAACTTGGGGCACTGCAGGAGCGTATACGGGAAAGACCTGGAGATTTAGCGACGTATACAGCCTTTTGCAGCAGCTTTGATTTGCCGGAGATTCATGGATGTATGAAAATGCTGCATGCATTTTCAGAAAACGGAACAGGAAATCTAAGAGAGCAGATGAACCGGCTTTTGGAGAGGGTAGAGCGTATGCAGGAAGCGGCTGATGTGATCCGTAATGACAGGATCGCATTTCAAATGAAAATGATTTTTTTCTATCCGGTGCTGTCTGCGATCGGAAAGCTGCTGATCGATCTGACGGTGGGAATGGCAGTGATGCTTCAGGTTCTGAGCAGTATGGGAGGTGTGTAGAAGATGAAATATATTGTTGAGATTTTCTCCGGTCTTTTTATGCTGATCTGGAATTTGTGTCTTTGTGTTAGCATGCTTGGTGTCAGCGCGGAGGTAGCAGAGGCAAAGGAGTATAAGGCAGCAGTTGTGGCGGAGATTGAAAACAGCAATTTTAATCCGAATGTGATAGACGCTTGTGTGCGTGAAGCAAAACAGCATGGTTATCAGCTTGAGGTTACACCTTGTCCTTATGGAGAGGAAAGGCAAATGGCAGAGGTATGTCTGACCTATCGCTATGAAATACCCCTGCTTGAGATTTCACAGGAAAGAATGACAAGAGGAATTGCGCGTTAGAAGAAGGAGTAAGAAGAAAAATGGAAATTGTGGTGGGAGAATTTGGTGCTGCATTCGTAGGCTTGCTTGGGGGAAGCTGCATAGCGGCATGGATGATGGCAATATTGACCTATATTTCGACTGTTTTGTAGTGTTAGGAGGAAGGACAATGAGAGAGGTTTTCGAGCATTATGGAAGCGGACTTATGCAACTGCTAGGCGGTGCTTTGATATTTGCAATCTGGAGGAGCTTGTTTACTCCTGCGGGAGGGCTTTATCAGATATGTCTGCAGTATCTTAATGCAATTTGTGGATAAGGTTTGTAAGGAGAGAGAATGGAGCTGATCATAAAAACATACGGGAGGTTCTTGATAGGCTTTTTGGTAATTGCAGCTTTTTTGTTGTTGCTTTTTACAGGAATACGGGATGAACAGGGGAATGTAGGGGTTTTGAAAATGACAGGGGCGCGTCTTTCGACGGAACCGCAACAGTGGGGAGATGAATTTCAGACCTCTGTGCAGGAGTCAGCGCGGGAACTGCCAAAGCTATTTTATCGGAGACAGGAGGCTTTGCGGGTAGGAAGCTATGATATAAACGAGATATTTGGAGCGTTGGACTGTGAAAAAGCAAAGCTGCAATTACAGCTCCGAAAAATGGAGGGGCAGCAGGGGGAGATACCGCTGGATGCAGAGGAGCTGCGAAGCGGTCAGCTTGTATTTCAGCAGCCGGGAATATATCGTGTGGAGGTATGTGCGACAGACAGATGGAATCAGACAAGTGTCTGCTGCTTTACAATTCCTGTAAATGGAGGAAAAGCTTGAGATGAAAAACGGAGTTATGCTGTTGGTGAGCGGGGCAATCGGTATTTTAGTATTTGCCATGGTTATGACGATTTGCGGGCATATGGATCGCAGTACAGAATTGCAGGAAAATTTATCAACTGCAGCGGAAGGAGCTTTGCAGGGGGCAGTGCATGGGAATGCGATTAAAAATGATCATGCGCTGCTGGCGGAGTGCATTGGAAGGATGGCAGTTGCATTAGATGCGGATACTGATATGGTCATAGATGTTTTTGGTATAGATTCCAAAAATGGGATCTTAGCCTTGCGCATGTCGGGAGCTTATATACACCCGAACGGGATGAAAGGAAGTACAGAATGGGAGCGCGTGGTTATTAGAGAGGAGGGAGCGGAGAAAGAAGCTATGAAGGTATGCGAGGTTTCTTTTTATATGAACAAGGAAGCTATGTCAGGCGAGAAGGAGTGCTACAAAAAATATTATGTCCCAAAAGGAGGGAAGGTGACAATGCCCGTAGAGCCACAAAAGGCTGGGATGGTTTTTGCAGGTTGGAGGGACGTCAACGATTATATTGCGGACTTTTCGCAGCCGGTAGATCAAAGAATTTCCTACTATGCAGCGTGGGATTAAAGTGGTGTTGTAAAACATACAATCAAAGTATGGAAATTTTTAGTCGGAAAGTATATACTATATTTGTAGAATAATGGAAGGAGTTATGGTATATGAAAAAGAAAAGAATTTTCATCGGGACAGCATTCGTAGGAGTATTAAGTTTAAGTGCATGTGGGAAAACGGAGCTTCAGCCGGTTGCCGCACAGGTTGAGATAGAGCTTGGCAGCTTGTTGGATGAAAACGTAACAAGCTATGTAACATTGGACGAAAAAGCGGCAAAAGAAGCGGAGCTTGATCTGTCTGCGGTTGATATAAATAAAACAGGTACTTATGCGGCGTCTGTGACCTATAAAGAGCAGACAGCAGCTTTTGAGGTTGTGGTGAAGGATACGACTGCACCGGAGGTTACGCTGGTGGATAAAGTGACAGTTGCAGCAGGAATGCCGCTTCATGCAAAGGATGTGATCGCAGAGGTGACGGAGCTGTCGGGGGAAGTTACTGCGGTATTTGAAAAGGCAGAGCCGGAAAAGCCAGAGCAGCCGGAGGGTATTGAGACACTCACAGAAAATACGGATAGCGAGGCGGTGACAGAAACTGAAACAGTGATAGGAACGGAGCTGCCGATGCCGGGAGCGGTAGAAGAAATAGGGCAGATGAAAGGAGGGGCAGAAACCTTTATCACAGGAGCTGTGACTTGTACCGATGATATAGTGGTGTTCGGAACTGCCGGAGATTATGAGGTGCGCTTAACAGTGGCAGATGCATCAGGAAACGAGACAGATACCTTGGTATCTGTGATCGTCGGAGAAGCGCCGGAGTTTTTGGGGATTGAAGATTTGGCGGTTACAGTAGGAACAGAGCGCGTGGATTATTTAGATGGTGTGACGGCAACGGATTACCAGGGAGCAGACATCACCGATCGGATTGTCTGCGATGCGGCGGCGGTAAAGCTTGATACGGTAGGAACCTATGAGATTCTTTACAGGGCAGCGGATGGAGAGGGTTTTTGTGCGGAGAAAAGGGCATCTGTTACAGTAACAGAGAAGAAATCAGAAAAATCGAGTGGGAAAGGGACGTCAGAAAAGAAACAGGCAAATACAGGCAATGCAGATGCGGGAAACAATGCAGGGAATGTTGGCACTGCCGGAGCATCAAGCCAGCCTAGCGAGAATAGCGGAGCACCGAACAATACAGGGAACGTTGGCACTGCCGGAGCATCAAGCCAGCCTAGTGGGAATAGCGGAGCACCGAACAATGCTGGGAACGTTGGCACTGCCGGAGCATCAAGCCAGTCAAGCGGCAATGCAGGAAATACGAATCAAAATAAGGGAAACGCGGAGGAAGGAGCAGATCAAAATGCAGACACTGCCGGAAGTACGGGGAATACCGAAAACAGCGGCAGTACAGACAATAGCGGCAGTACAGGAAATGGAAACATGGGAAATGCCGGAAGTGGGGATGCCGGCTTTTCAGGAACAACCCAAGAGGAGTGGGAAAATATGGGGTTTGAAGAATTTATACCGCAACCGGGAACAGGCGCAGATGACGGTACAGGATTAGGTGGGGGTTCATCAACATGGCATTAGAGTGGAGGGAACAGACCGGCAGATGATCAAAAGATTTCATATGAAAAAGGCGTTGGCGGGATTGCTTGTATGTATTTGTTTAGCAGTGGCAATGCCAAGTCAGACAGATGCTGCGGTGACAGGTCAAGAAGTATCTGTAAATTTATTTGGAAGAAATGATACGCGTGTCGGCAGATATAAGATTAATTATATCGGCAATACGAATCATTATACATGGTATAGCCCGGACGGAGGGGCGGTCGCTAAAAAGATTTATAACGATTTGACAGACGGTTATGCCAACAGTTCTACGGCAGCCTTGGAGCGTTCCGCAGACACAAGTAAGATTAAGTATGCGTATCTTGTTTGGCAGACAAGAGCAAAGCAGGGGATAACTCGTTCAGTTGGATTTATTACACCCGGTGGCGGAAGGTATAGCATTGCTCCAGAGTATGCGATCAATGACTGGCGTGTAGTTGGTGGCAATCCGGGAATGCGCAGCATGTTTTGCATGGCTGCGGATGTGACAGAGATTGTCAGAAATTCCGGATATGGTGAGTATGCAGTTTGTAACATTCCTTACTTTCATTGGGGGGATGATGGAGATCGGGGAGGCGGAGAAGCTCCCGGATCATGGCAGATGATCGTTGTAGAGGAGGATGACAGCTTTCCGGTGCGGGCAGTAAAGCTTGATATGGGAGCAAAGTTTTATCTTGGAAAAGATTTTGGATCGGAGCTATCTTTTGGAAAAGGCTTAAAGTCAAAATCTGTAGGAGCGGCAACTGGGCAAGTCTTTTTTGGGGCATCAAACTCAAGTACCTATGAAGCCATGACAGAAAACATCGAAACATACAATGAACGCGGAGATGCTGTTGGAAAGGTTGCTTCTAACACGACCAACTCTGCCGGGCTTTATAAAAACGGAAGTTTGATAAATGTCAGAGACCGTGACAAGGGCTGTATCCGCATGGATTTATCAAATATTGACGGCAATATGGGCAATCAGGCGAACCGTATCAATCTGACAGTACAAAACACAGGCTGGACGACCTCATTTCTGTTAGGAATGGCGGTAGATATTGCTTACCCGGATTTTGTGGGAACACAGACGACTACGGTACACAGTGGATCAAGCGTGACCGTGGAAGGGGAGTTTGGCAACGTGGCAGACACGAATGATACTGGAATTTACGAAGGAAATATGACCGTGCAGCTAGACAGCGCATTGACGCCAACGGGTGCAACAGCCGTTGTAAATGGCAGTACACAGCTTGAGGGAACGATTAACGGAAATACGGTTACCTTCAGCGGAAGTAAAGTAGCGTCCATGATGAATGGCAGCACGATCAGCTATACCGTGCAGTGTCAGGTAAATAATGGAGGAAAGAAAGTTTTTGAAAACAGTGCCGGCTTTCATGGTTATCTCCGCTCAGACGGAACAAATACCGGATATTGGATCGAGCGGATGTGGACGGCAGAATCAAAAGCAGTGCCAAAATACACTTTGGACGTACAGGCTGGTGACGGAATCGAATCGGTCACAGGAGGCGGTGATTATCTGTATGGAAGTAATGTAAATACCGGGGCTGCGGTAAAGCCGGGGTATCACTGGAAGGGGTGGACGGGCAGTTACAGTACAGCAGAAAAAGATTATGGCTTCCAGATGCCGAACCAAAACATCACAATGCGTGCAGAGGCTGAAGCAAACGCCTATACGATTACCTTTGATCCAAACGGCGGGGCAGAGTTGACGCAGATTGGAGATATTGCGACACAGTATGATCAACAGATTTCCCTGCCGGATGGAGCAGCTTATTATGTAAAGTATACCAAAGAAGGCATCAATGTCACCGAGGCAGTTCTCTCCGGCACTCCTAGTCTTTCGGGAGAGACGGAAGAAGGAAAGCAGGCAGAAGAAAATCATACTGATTTGAAGACTCAATCATCAGATCAAGGGGTGGAGCAAGCAGATGAAACAGAACAAGCAAATAAAGAAGACGTGACATCGCCGGATGGAGCGTCAGAACAAGGAGAACCTGTACAGGGAGATGATCAACAAACATCTTTGGAAGAAACAAATTCTCCTGTCACGCAGGAAGGAGAAGGCAATGTAACTGAACAGAGCGGTGAAGAAGCTGTCTCAGGGAAGCTGGAGCAAACACCAAAGGTTTATCTATCTGTCTTTTTAGGCTGGTCGTTAGAAGCAGGAAAGGATAGTTTAACGCCGCAATGGAAGGCAGGAGAAACAGTTGATGTAAAAGCTTTGGCAGATGCAGCGGGGGTGACAAGTCAAAACGGGGCAGTAATTCCCTTATACGCGATTTGGGATGATTGCCCGTGGATTCAGGCATCGGACCTTTATTATACTTTGGAACAGGCACAGAGTGGTTTTATTACAGATATGGAGATATTAAGCCATGCCACTGCATCAGATCGTGAGGACGGAAGTCCGATACTGCCGGGATTTCATGAAAATGGTACATCCTTTTCTATCCCGGATTATGCAATGACAGACTTTACGCAATTCAAAAGCAGCGGAAGCTGCACGGAAAATCTCACGGTCGTAGACAGCGTCGGAAGTGTCTATAGAAAGCAGATTACGGTGCATGTGGTAGATACTGCGCCGCAAGAAGTAGAACCAAAGGAAACGACGCGCTTTATCAATGAGCATTATTATTATCAGCCATATGAGAATGGTGGGATAGCAGATGATTCTGTTTGGAAAACAGATCAGGAGTATACGTCGATAATGAAAGAAGCGTTTAGAAATCTTAGTAAGGGCACAGCGATTGAGACATATGCATTTACGCGGGAGGAAATTGTAGCGATGAAGAAATATATTCTAAAGAGCGATATATGGACTACGGAGGAAGCGTTACAAAATTTTTATGATCAGTATATAAAAGCCGGACTACAGAAAGAAAAATGACACAGAAATAGTCTCTATCGCAGAATTGCTGATGTGAGATCTGAATTTCTGTGTCAATATTCTAAAAGCTTTAGGGGGCAGAAACCACTTCATTCTCTGCTTTTTCCTCAGGCTTCTTAATATAAATTTTTTCAATGCGGTTTTTGTCCATTTGTTCGACCCGAAGAAGAACATTGTCATCCGTAATGATAATTTCATTTTTTTCGGGAAGATGGTCAAGCAAACCGACAAGGTAGCCTCCGATGGTATCATAATCTTCCGAACGAAAATCAAGTGAAAGGGCATCGCAAAGATCATCGAGATTGGTGGAGCCAAGTACGAGAAATTCCCGTTCATTCAAGGGAAGGATAGAATCCTCCTCATCCGTGTCATATTCGTCACGAATTTCACCGACAATTTCCTCAAGAAGGTCTTCCAGAGTAATTAATCCTGCGGTTGCACCATATTCGTCAAGGACGATGGCAAGAGAAATGGAGGATTTTCGCATTTCCATAAAAAGCTCGGCTGTATTCTTGTGTTCATAGGTGAAGTAAGGTTCACGCATAATGTCACGAATACAGAAGTGAGCCTTGTCCTTATAAAGCAAAAGATCCTTCATGTTAAGAATGCCGACGACATTATCGGTGGTATCTTCGTATACGGGAAGTCTTGTAAATTTATCCTCCTGGAAAATTTCAATAAGCTCATCGTAAGTGCTTGCAATATTTGCAAAGGTCATGTCAATTCGAGGAACCATTACTTCCTTTGCCTGTGCATCACCAAAATCAAACAGGTTATTGATCATTTCATGTTCTTCTGTTTCAAGAACCCCGGATTCCTTACCAACATCTACGATTGTGCGAAGCTCCTCCTCGGTTAATTGCTGTTCGCCGGCTTTTGAATCGACACGCATTAAAAGCAGAAAGCCCATAGAGAGCTTATTAATAAGAAAAATAACCGGAGTTAATATTTTGATCAGCAGCTCGATTGCAGCAGAATAGGTGAGTGCAATGCGTTCCGAATAAATGGTAGCAAGCGTTTTCGGAGAGATTTCTCCAAATATCAAAATAAGTAACGTTAAGATACCGGTTGCGATACCGGCGCCAACGCTGCCCCAGAGCTCAATCGCCAAAGAGGTTGCGATCGAGGATGCGGAAAGGTTCACGATATTATTGCCGATAAGAATAGCGGAAAGCATCTTTCCGGAATCATCAGTGATACGGAGTACGCGCTCTGCCCGTTTGTCACCGTCCTCTGCAAGTGTACGCATACGAATACGGTTTACGGTGGTAAGCGCTGTCTCTGCGGAAGAAAAGAATGCAGATAATAAAAGTAAAATAACTAAAAATACTAATTGAAATATGTCACCAGAATCCAAATAAATTCACCTCAACTAAAATAGTGCCAGACAACATTCATTTTGCCGGCAAGTAGTTTCCGGCACAGAAACTGTGCCGGAATGTTTGTAAATTACAAAAGTATTATATAAAGGAACGGGTTATTCGTCAATACTGTAGTTTGGAGCTTCTTTTGTGATGTGAATGTCATGCGGATGACTCTCACGGAGCGCAGCAGCGGAGATTTTGACAAATTTACTCTTGGTCTTTAAGTCTTCAATGGTAGGGCATCCGCAATATCCCATACCGGAACGGATACCACCAACCATCTGGAAAACAGTGTCTTCTACAGTTCCCTTATAGGCAACACGACCTTCCACGCCTTCCGGGACAAGCTTTTTCGCTCCTTCCTGGAAATAGCGGTCCTTGCTGCCGTTTTCCATAGCGGCAAGAGAACCCATACCGCGGTATACCTTATATTTTCTGCCTTGATATAACTCAAATGTGCCGGGAGCTTCATCACATCCCGCGAACAGGCTGCCCATCATACATACGTTAGCTCCTGCGGCGAGTGCCTTTGTCAGATCACCGGAATATTTAATGCCGCCGTCTGCGATAATTGGAATGCCGGACTCTTTGGCAACATTGTAGCAGTCCATGATCGCAGTAATCTGCGGAACTCCGATACCGGCAACAACACGCGTGGTACAGATCGAACCGGGACCAATGCCAACCTTTACGGCATCCGCACCTGCCGAGATGAGGTCGCGGGTTGCTTCTCCGGTCGCAACATTTCCGGCGATTACCTGTAAATGAGGATAGGATGTCTTGATCTCTTTTACGGCTTCTAATATATTTTTTGAATGACCGTGCGC
>Garnier_p1__coassemble_1658_pt1 | contig 12230 bp, 14 predicted proteins | sample Garnier_p1__metabat2_high_PE_021 | metagenome-assembled genome bin Garnier_p1 | reverse complement strand
AATTTAAACACTCTATCATCAATTATTCAAAAAAATGAGAGCATATTACTTCCGCAATATACCCTCATCACTCACAGCGTTCCCTTTCTCTTTTAAACAACAAGCAAATTCCTCTTTAAGAGGTTGAGTAAATTTCTTTCCCAAATTCCCTACCCAATCTGTACCCAAAATAGTATGATATTTTGTGAGATTTTACAGTAGTTTATAACACTTGTCAAAATAGACGGAAAGCGCTTAAATATGCTATTTCATTCGTTTTTACCAGCCTTACGATTGATAAATTAATTGCCCATCTGTGCAGCAACCTCTGCCGCAAAATCTTCCTGCTTCTTCTCAAGACCTTCGCCTGTCTCAAAGCGAACAAATCTCTTTACCGCTACAAGTGCTCCGGCTGCCTTAGATACCTCCTCAAGGTACTTGCCAACCGTCTGCTTTCCATCCTCAGCCTTTACATATACCTGATCTACCAGACATACCTCCTTAAGTTCCTTGCTGATACGTCCCTCGATCATACCGTTGATCACCTTCTCCGGCTTCTTGGATTCCTGCGGATCGTTCATAATCTGCGCGAGAAGAATCTCTTTCTCGTGTGCGATATACTCTGCACTTACTTCTTCTCTGGAAACATACTTCGGATTTAAAGCCGCGATCTGCATTGCAATATTTACCAACGCCTCTTTTACAGCGTCGTTCACAGCCGTAGTGTCAGCCTCCACGATCACGCCGATTCTTCCGCCGCCGTGCACATAAGTTGCCACACAGCCGTTTGCTGCAACAACCTTCTCAAATCTGCGGATCTTTAAGTTCTCACCGATCACTGCGACCTTCTCTACCAATGCGTCGTTTACCGTCTTGGATGCATCCTCATTCCATGCCTCTGCCATAAATGCGTCCATATCCGCAGCATCAGAATTTGATGCCTGTACTGCAACCGCCTTTACGAACTCCTGGAATGTCTCGTTCTTTGCAACGAAATCTGTCTCGGAATTGACCTCGACAACTGCCGCTGTTTTCTCATCCTTCATAACAACGGCGCAAAGACCCTCAGCGGCGATTCTGTTCGCCTTCTTCTCTGCCTTCGCCTGTCCGTTCTTTCTTAAGAATTCAACAGCCTCATCCATATTTCCGTTTGTTTCATTTAATGCCTTCTTGCAATCCATCATACCTGCGCCGGTCATCTCGCGCAGTTCCTTTACCATAGCTGCTGTAATCGCCATTTTGCTTATCCTCCAACTGAAATCTTATGCTTCCTCTGCCAGATCCTGCTCGTCAGCCTCTGCGGACTCTGCTTCCTCTGCAGTCATCTCCGCTCCCTGATTTGCCTCGATCACAGCATCTGCCATCTTGGAAACGATCAGCTTCACGGCTCTGATCGCATCGTCATTGCCCGGAATCACATAATCTAATTCTTCCGGATCACAGTTTGTATCAGCAATACCGATCAGCTTAATTCCTAATGTATGCGCCTCCTGAATGCAGATTCTCTCCTTCTTCGGGTCTACAACAAAAATCGCATCCGGAATTCTTTTCATATCCTTAATTCCGCCGAGATTCTTCTCAAGCTTCTCCCACTCCTTCTTAAGAGCGATAACCTCTTTCTTCGGCAGTACCTCAAATGTACCGTCTGTCGCCATCGTCTCGATCTCTTTCAATCTTGCGATACGGCTCTGGATCGTCTTAAAGTTGGTCAGCATACCGCCTAACCATCTCTCATTTACATAGAACATACCGCAGCGCTCTGCCTCTGTCTTGATCGCATCCTGCGCCTGCTTCTTTGTACCGACAAAAAGAATCGTGCCGCCCTCTGCAGCAATATCAGCAACTGCCTTGTAAGCCTCGTCAACCTTGCCGACAGACTTCTGCAGATCGATGATATAAATACCGTTTCTCTCCGTGTAGATGTAAGGAGCCATTTTCGGGTTCCATCTTCTCGTCTGATGTCCGAAATGAACGCCTGCTTCCAGTAACTGTTTCATTGAAATAACACTCATTTTTTTACCTCCATGGTTTTCCTTCCATATGCTTCATCCCGCAAGGCAACCAAAACGGCACCGGCCCGGTGGTCGGCATATGTGTATTTTTGCAAGACAAACGTGGTGTTATCGCACTTTTGTCTCAGAACCTTGCCAATTATACCATAATACAAAAAAAGAAGCAAGCATTTTTTGCCTGCTTCTGACTTACTCTATCGGTCCTACGATAATCACCTGCGCAACCTCCTCCATCGTCAGACCGTATGGAATCTCATACGCACCGGCACGGATGCTGTTGGCATAGCCAAGCTCGGACATATGACTGCGCATCGCCTGTGCGTCCGCGATCAAACCGTTTTTTTGCAGCTTCTCACAGACAATCCGGCACACGTCCCCGGACTCAATAACAAGATGAAAGCTGCCGCCCGTCTCTCCCGACTGATCCGCAGGCACACCGTTTTCGGGTGTTCCTTGGGCATTGTCCGGCTGCGCGGGCTCCTGCGGTGTCTGTGCAGTCGTTCCGGCGTCTGGCGGCAGCACCTCCTGCTCCGCTGTCGGTGTGCCTGCAGACGGCGCTTCCTGCCCTGTTGCCTGTGTATCTGCGGGAGGCGTCATTGTTCCCTGCTCCTCCGTCTCCTGTACCTTTTTCTCCTCCGTTGTCTGCAAGTCCTCCTGCATGACCATTCCAAGCGCCTGTGCCCGCTGTCTGATCTCCTCGTCTGTCATTTCCGGCTTTCTAAACGAAAAACTGATTGCCAATATCAGCGTCGTGACAATCATTCCGGTTCCAATTCCCCGCAAATAATATTTCAGTTTCACGATACTTACTCTCCTCTATAAAGTCCAATCGTCAGCCGCACCTCTCCGATACCCATGCCAAGCGCCCGTGCGATTTCCACCTCAGACATTCCTTCCTTGTGCAGACGCAAAACCTCTTTTGCTCCGTCACGCACCGAGAGCGCATCAAGTGCCTCTCCCTCATCTGCCTGCGGCTTGTCCTCCCGATAAGATGACTGCTCGTCCGGTACCTGCGGCTTTCGGAACGCGGACGGTTCTTTTAACGGCGTTTCATATATCTCCTCTCTGACAGACCCTCTGCTGCCAAGCTCTCTTTGAGCCGCAAAGGTCTCCTCCAGATTTCTGATGTCCGCCGCAAGACGCTGCAGCTCAGAAACCATGCCTGTCAGCTCTGTATGCTTATCATTCAGCATACTGTAAAGAAACATAATCTCATTATGCGCCTTGTTCATCTTCTCAATAACCGTGTCGGAATACTCGCTGATCGCCATGATCTTATCGTTTGTTTCCTTCCCAAGCGCCCGATCTACCTTATCGATCGAAGCCTCTATCTGCTCATCGATCATATTCAGGACTTTATCCTTCGCATACAAAAGCTCACGCTCGATCAAATTTTTTAATTCACTCTCACTTAACTCCGCAATCTTATTTAGTTCTGACGGTGATAATTTCTCTGCGACAAAAAAGCTTCCAACCATAAATACACTGCCGATCAGAAGCAGCATCCATTCTACTCCAGTCATCTCTCATCCCTCATATTTTCATATCAAAATGGCTGCTTGCGCCCGCAAGCTTTCCGCCCTTTTTCTTCTCGTCCTTACTCTCCTTAGGCTTCTTCCTCTTACCCTCTTCTCCCTCGTACTGGTTGTTCCCTTTCTCCTTCGCATCGTAGCGATAGCCCTGATTCTCCTTCTGATCCGCCTGCTGTACCTTATGTGCAAGCTGATCCTCCTTTTTCTCGTGCTGAATACTGATGTTTTGCTGCTGCACGACTGGCTTATTATCCTCTTGCTGCTTGATATTGCCTATATCCTGCGTGCGCTGAATCATACCATTTAAAACAACCGGCCGAATTGTCATAGGAAGTCCCCCTTCACTTATTCATCGATCAGGATTCCCATATAATTTCCCATCCGTTTGCGCATTTTAAGAAGCGCCTTTGTGTGAAGCTGGGAAACACGGGATTCCGAAACCTCTAAAATATTGCTGATCTCCTTTAATGTCAGTTCCTCATAATAATACAGCAGAATCACTCTGCGCTCCTTTTCTGTCAAAAGCTCCAACGTCTCTGACAAAACCTTTTTTAACTCCTCCTCCGCAACAGTCTCCTCCGGCTGTGCAAACTGCGAATTATTTCGCGCGTCCATAACCGGCTCTCCGCCCTGTTCCACAAACTCATTGAGGGAGATAATATTCGTCACCTTAAGCTGCGACTGCCACTCCAATAATTCTGTTCCCGTAACTCCAAGCTCCTCTGCCAGCTCCTCGTCCGTAGCGTTTCGCCCCGTTCTTGCCTCAATCGTCTTTGCGGCATCCTCCAGCCGCCTCTGCTTTTGGCGGACGGTTCTTGGAATCCAGTCCATTTTACGAATCTGATCCAGAATCGAACCGCGGATGCGCAAGCTTGCGTATGTCTCAAACTTAACGTCTTTTCCCGGATCAAACTTATCAATCGCGTCGATCAGACCAAAAATACCATAGCTGACCAAATCCTCATACTCTACGTTATATCCCAGATACATACTGAGACGTCCCGCCACCACCTTCACCAGTGGCGCGTATTCTGTAATCAGTTTTTCCCGCAGCTCTGCGGAAGGACATTTTTGATATGCCTCCCAAAGCTTTTCTCTCTCAACCGCTTTCATATGAAGCCCCCACGTTTCCAGTTACTATTCCTCTTTCTCTTGCTCCGCATCAGCCTCTGCCTCTGCCAAAGCCTCCGCTTCCCGGTTTTCGTCATCTTCACCGGCTTCTTCACCATCCGTGGTTTCTTCTTCCTGCGTCTCCGCAAAAAAATGATCGATCACTGCTTTTACCAGACATCCGATCACTAAAAAAATAATCAGTACCCAGAAAAGCATTTTCATAAAATCAGTCACTTCCATGTGTGCCCGAATTCCTGCCAGACAGGCGATAAATCCCCCCAGCAGCATAATAATTGCAGGTAATGCTTTTGTCTTCATCTTTTGCCCCATACCCTTCATTAAATAATCTTTAACGGCTTCCCTACAGATTTGATATAAAACTCGCCTGTGTCGCAGTGCAATTCTACAGTTCTTCCGTAATTTAATCCGGTATCCTCCGCCACAAGACGAATCCCAAGCGCCTTTAAGGTTTCCCGCGCCGTCTGCGCATTTCTCGCCCCAATATTGCCGACCTCCGATAAGCCGCTGACCTCAAACATTTTTGCCCCGCCGGCAATCTTTGCGACAAGACGGTTCTTATTCGCTCCCGCCGCGACCACACGCTTTAACAGCTCCCTGATTCCTGTATCTCCAAACTTTGCAACATTACTGTTATTTCTCACCTTCGTACTGTCCGGAAGCATATAATGCACCATGCCTCCCACCTTTGTCACCGGATCATATAAAACAAGTCCGATACAGGAACCGAGCCCCAGCGTCGTAATTACATTCGGAGCCTTGCAGATATTGAGATCTGCCATGCCCACTTTTACGATTTCGCTCATCCATTCCTCCCTTTATGCTCTGATTCCGAGTGACTGCAAAATCTGTTCGTAGGAATCCTGCTCCGGCATCAAGATAAAATAACCGTTGATCAGCACATCCGCGCAGATTTCAGTCTGTATCAGCAGCGCATTATCGCCATACTGCCCGAACTCAATAGCGGGCACGCTTAAGATCGACGCTGCCATATCAACTGCAATATACGGCACCGATGGCACGATCACAAGATTTGTCAGAGAAGAAAGCGCGGAAAGATACGATCCTGCAATAATATTTCCAATCTCTTTTAAGGCAGACAATTCCATCTCTCCAAACGGAACATCTTCTCCCACCTCCTGCATCATCAGCTTATTTACCAGATAGCGGGCAGACGGAATGTCAAGCAAAAACATCATACTGCCGTTAATGTCATTCTCCACCTCTAAAAAAATGCCGACGATCGTCTGATCCTCCTCTCCGACTGCCCTGCCAAGCATGGATACCTCCATGAGCCGGATGTTTGGCACATTCATGTCAATTTTCATGCCAAGCATATTTGCAATCGCAGAGGTCGCGTTTCCCGCTCCGATGTTGCCGAGTTCCTTGAGCACATCCAGATATTGATTGTTTACATCCTCTAAAGTCATCTTACTCATAAAATCTTTTATTTGCTCCTCTCATAGATAGAAAGTTAGTGCGATCATTCCTGATCACACTAACCCTTTCACCTATACGGTTTCTTCCACGATTGCCCCGATCTCCAGCAGGGAGATGAGCTCCTCTCCATGCTTTCCGACGCCGTTGATAAATCTGCCGCGGTTGGTATTTCTGTCAATCTGCTCCTCGCTTAAATTCACAACCTCACGGACCTCGTCGACAATGATGCCGATCGCGCCCTTTTCCTCCAGCTTTAAGATGATAATACGGCTTGCGTTCGTATACTCGTCATCCGCCAGCTCCATCTTTTTGCGAATGCTCATCACAGGCACGATCTCGCCGCGCAGACTGATGATTCCCTTAAAATAAGACTGAACCTTCGGAACACGCGTAATATGCTGCATACGCACGATATTGTCCACATAACGGATATCAATCCCATACTGCTCGTTTCCAACCATTACAACGATATATTGCTTTGCTTCTTTTTCCATTACTTCCAGACTATTATTGCTCATGCCATTCACCCTCCATTACATCAATACATTGACATCGAGAATCAATGCCACTTCACCGTCGCCAAGAATTGTTGCGCCGCTGATGATCTTATTGTTATTCATGTACTTGCCGAGAGACTTGATCACGATTTCCTGCTGTCCCATCAGCCGGTCAACGACAAGACCTGCCAGACTGTCGCCCTTTTGCACGATAACGACGGTAAGGCTCTGCGGCTGGCTCTCGCCCGGCTCAATATCAAGCACCTGATCCAAGCGGATGATCGGAATGACCTTTCCGCGCAGATGAATGACCTCCTTCGCCTCCACATAGCGGATTTCCTCAACCGGAATATCCTCGATATTGGAGATCGAACCGATCGGGATCGCATACTTCTCATCGCCGATCACAACCATCAGCGCCTGCACGATTGCAAGCGTAAGCGGCAGACGAACCGTAAAGGTTGTTCCCTCACCAATCTCCGTCTTGACCTCAACGTCTCCTCCAAGCGCTTCAATGTTTGACTTTACAACATCAAGACCGACGCCACGTCCCGAAATATCGGTGATCTTCTTCGCCATTGAAAAGCTTGGCATAAACAGGAGATTGACAATCTCCTTCTTGCTCATCGTCTCAGACTGCTCCTGTGTGATAACGCCTCTTTCGACTGCCTTCTGGCGCACTGCCTCTACATCAATACCGCCTCCATCGTCGCCGACCTGTATGATAACGTTATTGCCCTCCTGAAACGCCTTTAAGAAGATACTACCGACCTCCGGCTTTCCGTTTGCCACACGCTCCTCATTATCCTCAAGACCATGATCCGCGGAATTGCGGAGCAGATGCTGCAGCGGATCGCCGATCTGATCGACAACCGTACGGTCAAGCTCGGTATCCTCGCCCGACATATAAAGCTCCATCTTCTTATTCAGCTTTCTTGAAAGATCACGGATCATACGCGGAAACTTGTTGACAACGCTCTCGATCGGAACCATTCGCACCTTCATGACAGATTCATGCAGGCTTGTCGTGATCCGTTCCAATCCCTCAATCTGCTCGTGAAAAGACTGATTGTGGAGTTCCCCGCTCTCTGACGAGCTGATGGAAACAAGGCTGTTCTTTGCAATGATAAGCTCCGAAACCTGATTCATCAAAGCGTCCAGCTTCTCGATATCTACGCGCACGGTACGGTTTGTCACCGGCTTTGCCGCCTGCTTCTTTGCCGCTGCCGTTTGTGCCTTCGGTTTCTCCGGCTGCGCCTTTTCGGGTTTTTGCTCTGCTGCAGGCACGGCAGACTTTTCCTCTACGGCAGCCTTTTCCTCCGCCTGCTCCTGATTTGCCGCAAGCGCCTCATAGGAAAGCTCCTCGCCGACTACGCATTCAATCTCGGAAACTGCCTTTGCCGCATCGGCAAGCTTCTCATACGGCTCCTCCGATGCTGCGTAAAAGCTGAAATCAAACTCAAACTTTTCGTCCTCAATATCCTGTGAGCTTGGGGAGTAAACAAGAATCTGACCAAACTCCTCGACCGCCTTAAATACAAGAAACGCTCTCGCCGCCTTTAACAGACATTCCTTTTGAATGGAAACTGTCATACCGTAAAGATGCTGCCCGTTCTTTTCCGCTTCCTTTAGCTTGTCCTTTTCCGACTCACTCAGCTCAATCTCCAGATACTTTTTCCCGCCGCCTGCGCTTTCCTCTGCTGACGGTACAGGAGCCGGCGTCGGTGCAGCCGGCGTCTCCTGCGGCGTCTCGCCGTTTGCTGCGGCGATCAACTGATTCAGCTCGCGAATGATCAGCTCATTATCCTCAGTTCCCTCGTCCGAGCTCTCCTTAATATTGTTCAGATAGCCCTCGATCGCATCCAGACACTGAAAGAGCAGGTCGATCATCGAGCTGTTGATCTTAAGCCGATCGCTGCGGACCTCCTGAAAAACATTCTCCATATCGTGCGTCAAATGCTGCATACGCTTAAAGCCCATCGTTCCTGCCATTCCCTTTAAGGAATGTGCCGCACGAAAGATTTCATTGATCGTATCCATATTCTCCGGCTCTTTTTCCAGCTCCATGATACAATCGCTCAAATTCTGCAAATGCTCGCTTGTCTCATCAATAAAAATTTCAAGGTATTGGCTTACATCCATATCACTTTACCCCCACGCTTTTTGTAATCAAATTTGCAATCTCTGTCAGAGGAACGACTTCATCTACCAATCCTGTCTCCGCGATCGCCTTCGGCATCCCGTAAACAACACAGCTTGCTGCATCCTGCGCGATCACATGAAGCGGCTTTGACTTTGCAAGAGATAAAATTCCGTTCGTACCGTCCGCTCCCATACCGGTGAGCACAACGCAGACTACCTCGTCATAGCCGCAGTCCCGCAGCGAGTCATAGGTAATATTGGCGCATGGTCTTAAGCCGCCGATCGCCGGCATATCATTCAGCCTGATTTTATGACTGCCGTCCGGACACTTTTTCACTTCCATATGCCTGCCGCCGGGCGCGACATAGACCGTTCCCTTCTGCAATACGTCGCCGTCTGCCGCCTCCTTGACATGGATCGGACTGACCTCATTGAGCCTGTCTGCCATTGACTTCGTAAAGCCTGCCGGCATATGCTGCACCAAAACCATCGGCGCATCAAGATTCGCCGGAAGATAAGGGATCACGCTCTGGAGAGCCTTCGGTCCTCCGGTCGAGCACGCAAGCGCAACGATACGTTTTCCGCTTCTTCCTCCGATGGACGGTTTCCTTGTCACCACCCTTTGGGCGCTTCCTGTTCTGGAAACGGAAGCAGAAGCCGCTTCCCTCCGGTATCTTTCCGTATGAAGAACTGCAGAGAGCACGGCGATCAGACGCTTCTTAAAGTCCTCGCCCTTCGCCTCGATCACGTTCGTCGGCTTCGTCACAAAGTCAACTGCCCCGCGCTCCATTGCAAGAATCGTGACCTCTGCGTCCTTTGTGGTGACAGTACTCACCATGATCACGGTCGCCTTGATCTTCTCCTGCTGAAGCTTTTCCAGAAGCTGAAGGCCGTCCATGCGGGGCATATTCACATCCAGCACAACGCCGTCATACTTCTGCTTTTTTAATTTCTCATATGCCTCCAGACCATCGCGGCAGACATCCACCGCCTGAAATGTTCCTTCTGCATTGATTATATCACAGATAACCCTTCTCATGAGTGCAGAGTCATCAACAACCAAAATGTTTTTCTTCATTTAATCACATACTCCTCTGACGCGATCTGCGTTCTTCCTCAAAAATGAAACGGATGATTTCTTCCCTCGTATTGGCATCTCTGATCTGGAATCTTGCCCTCACATCAAACAGCCTCTCCTGTGTATGCTCGGAACGGACACAGCTCATAACCGAAGCAATGATGCAAAAACGCTGATCGACCGCTTCATTTTTCAAAGAAAAGTGAAGCAGCAGCCATTGCCTCGGCGTCATCGGCTCTTTTGTCCGAAACTTTATGCCGCCTCCGCTTAAATCCACGATCATACCGGTGTGCTCGCGCTCATTTCCGGTATCGGCGCCTTCCTCCTGCGCCTCGCGCAAATCCACAAGCAGCGCCTCGGGAGGAATCATTTTTGCTTCCTCCTTTGTGATCATAAAATATTGAAATTCCAAAACAAATGGGAAACGATAATACTCCCGTCTCTGAAATTTCTGCGGCTGCGTCTTTAGCTCTACCTCGACCACATACAGATTATCGCTCTTATAACGCTCCTTGATCTGACCGACCACGCGGTACATCCCCGCTCTCGTATAGATCACCAGTTCGATACGGCTCTCCAGTGAAAGCAGGATCAGCTTTCCCTTCTCGCTCGGCATGGACAACTCAAGATTGCCATTTTCCATACAGTCAAGCACCTTGCTTTTATAGACCGGAGCTGCCTGCTCCTTTTCTTTTTCCTCGTCCTGCCAGATGGGGGAAATATCTACCTTATCCCCCGGCTGAATCAATTCCTTCACTGTCATATGCTTCACCTCACAACTGTCTATGCTTCCAAAAACCTGAGAACATCCGGGAGATACTGCCCTCCCGTTCCTCCTGCTTCCATGCGCCGTTTAACAAACCAAGCGCCACCCGCTCAAATGCCTTTGCGGATCTGGAAAACGGAAGATACAGTGAAACCGGCTGCTGCTGTCTGACCGCCTTCTCTAACGCCGTATCCTGTGGAATCATTCCCGCATAAAAAACACTTCCCTGCAAAAACTGAAACACAACAGAATTTAGCTTTTCATACACGCTTCTGCCCTCCTCCTCAGAAAGCACACGATTTGCCAAAACAGAAATCTTTGTCCCCTTGCGATCAAACGCAGGATTTGTATAGAGCGCCTTTAACAGCGAATAAGAATCAGTCAGGGAAGTTGGATCGGGCGTCGTCACGAGCAAGACCTCACGGCTTGCAAGGATCATCCGAAGCACCTGATCGGAAATTCCCGCCCCGGTATCAATTAGAATAATATCTGCCAGCCCGTCAAGCTCCGCAAAGGAGCGCACCATCGCTTCCATCTGATCCGGTGAAAGATTGTTTAACCCCATAATGCCGGAGCCTGCGGAGATAAATCCGATGCCCATCGGTCCCTCCGTTATGACGTCTGCGATCCGCTTTCCGTGATAGAGAACATCCGAAAGATTATAGCGGGGCGCTGCACCAAACATCACCTCCACGTTTGCCAGTCCGAAATCGGCGTCAAATATGATCACACGTTTTCCGCACTTTTTCATCCAAACAGCAAGATTTACGGCGACATTCGACTTGCCGACGCCTCCCTTCCCGCTTGTAATCGTAATCACTCTGGCATTCGGCTTATTTTCCTGTTTTTTCAGTTTCACAACATTTCTAAGCGCCTCTGCCTGATCCATGAAATCTATCTGCCTCCTAATAATTGCTTAACGATCTTTTGCATATCAAAAACCTCAATATCCTCCGGAACATTCTGTCCTGCCGTCATATAGGAAAGCTTCGCGTCTGAATAAAGTCTGATATTTAAAATATTGCCATAGGCAGACGTTTCGTCGAGCTTCGTAAAGATCAACCGGTAATCTGCAATCTCCTTATAGGTATCTGCAATCTCCAACAGATCACGATACTTCGTCGTAGCGCTCAACACAAGATAAACCTCTTTTTGATAGGAACCGTCCAGTCCCTCCAGAAGCTTTTTCATATCCTGACACTGCTGTTCGTTGCGATGTGAAAATCCGGCGGTATCTACAAAGATCAGATCATAATCCGCAAACTGCGCAGCCGCCTGATTCATCTCCTCTACCGTATAAATAATACTCATCGGAGCATCCAAAATATTCGCATAGGTGCGCAACTGGTCTGTTGCCGCAATCCGGTAGGTATCCGCCGTAAGAAACGCAACCTTCTTTTCGTACTCTACCTTATATTTGGAAGCAATCTTCGCAAGTGTCGTCGTCTTGCCGACGCCCGTCGGTCCGATAAAAAAGATCACTCTCGGTTTCTTGCCCTCCGTCTCGATGACTGCCGGCTGTCCCAGCTTTAGGATCAGCTTCTGATAAACGTTCGATAAAATAACGTCCACGCTGCTTCCGTTCTGCAGCACCTTCTCTCCCTCGTCCATCATCTGATTGACATACCGCTCACTCACCTCATTCTCAAGCAG
>Garnier_p1__coassemble_1637_pt1 | contig 12350 bp, 11 predicted proteins | sample Garnier_p1__metabat2_high_PE_021 | metagenome-assembled genome bin Garnier_p1 | reverse complement strand
TGAAAATCTGCTTGATTTTCCTGCTTGGTATGATATAATGTGCGTAAATACATATCATGCTGCCGGGCATCAGCAGCTTCGGCGGACGCACCACGGTACGATACGCATTTGCGAAAGACGCCGTGCCGTGTGCAGTCATTGTATCTAGGATATGTTTTAATAGTGTCAGGATCAGAGTGCGGAGATGATTTTAATTCTTATGGCTGTGGGGGCGGCTCATAAGCGTTATTTTATATCTCCTTTTTTCATGCCGAAAGCAGGCGATTTCCGGTGCATTTTAAGGATGGTAACAGATCGTATAGAAGGAGGAAACGGGATGGCAAAATATGTAATGGCGCTTGACGCCGGAACGACAAGCAACCGCTGTATTTTATTTAATGAGGCGGGAGAAATCTGTTCGATGGCGCAAAAGGAATTTCGACAGTTTTTTCCGAATCCGGGCTGGGTGGAGCATGACGCAAATGAGATATGGTCGTCAATGCTCGGCGTGGCGGTGGAGGCGATGAATATGATCCGGGCGACGGCGGCGGATATTGCGGCAATCGGCATTACGAATCAGAGGGAGACCGCGATCGTCTGGAATAAGGAGACGGGAGAGCCTGTCTATAATGCTATTGTGTGGCAGTGCCGCAGAACCTCGGATATTGCGGACGCTTTAAAGAAGAAGGGACTGGAGGAGTGTTACAGGCAAAAGACCGGACTGATCATCGATGCTTATTTTTCGGCGACAAAGATCAAGTGGATTCTTGAAAACGTTGCGGGGGCAAGGGAGCTTGCAGATGAGGGGAAGCTGTTGTTTGGAACCGTCGAGACGTGGCTGATCTGGAAGCTGACAAAGGGCGCGGTGCATGTGACAGATTATTCCAATGCCTCGCGGACCATGCTTTTTAATATCAATGAGCTGTGCTGGGATGAGGAGATTTTAGAGGAGCTTGGGATCCCGGCGTCCATGCTCCCGGCTCCGGTGCCGTCCAGTCAGGTCTACGGCTATACAGACCCGACATTCCTGGGGGATGCAGTCCCGATTGCGGGTGCTGCGGGCGATCAGCAGGCAGCTCTTTTTGGTCAGACCTGTTTTCGTGCGGGTGAGGCAAAGAATACTTACGGCACAGGATGCTTTCTTTTGATGAATACCGGAGAGAAGCCTGTCTTTTCAAAAAATGGTCTTGTGACGACGATCGCATGGGGCTTGGACGGAAAGGTATTTTATGCGCTGGAGGGCTCGATTTTCGTGGCAGGAGCGGCAATTCAGTGGCTGCGCGACAATATGCGCATGATTGACTCCTCGTCGGATTCCGAGTATATGGCAAATAAGGTGCACGGCACACACGGCTGCTATGTCGTTCCGGCGTTTACAGGGCTTGGAGCGCCGCATTGGGATCAGTATGCGCGCGGTACGATCGTCGGTCTGACGCGCGGTACAAATAAGAATCATATTATCCGGGCGACGTTAGAGTCAATCGCGCTTCAGGTCTGCGATGTGATCGATGCGATGCGGGCAGATGCAGGTGTGGAGCTAAAGGCGTTAAAGGTGGATGGCGGCGCGAGTGCCAATAATTTTTTGATGCAGTTTCAGGCGGATATGATCAATGCTCCGGTGAAACGTCCGGGGTGCGTGGAGACGACGGCAATGGGAGCAGCCTATCTTGCGGGGCTCGCAGTCGGCTACTGGACGAGTCAGGAGGATGTGCTGGACAATCAGCGCATTGACTGTATTTTTACACCCAAGATGGAGGAGGCGGACCGGACGGCAAAGCGCAGGGGCTGGAACAAGGCGGTGAAATACGCCTATGGCTGGGCGAAGGATGAGCCCCCGGAGGAAGACGCATAAGGGACGCATAATGGCGGAAAGGATGACATTGGATGGAGATACGACGGTTAGATGAGAGGGAAGTACAGGCGGCGGTAGAGATGACGCATGAGGTATTTGAGACTTACATGCGGCGGTATCTCCGCTCGCAGAGTGAGGCGGAGCAGTTCTATGCCTATGTGAACATAGAGACGCTCCGGCGTGAGATGTCTGAGGGCAGACTGCTTTTGTGGGGAGCGTTTGAGGCAGAGCGTTTATGCGGAGTTGCCGGGATGCAGCCGGGCGGTCATATCACGATGCTCTATGTCATACCGCAGCGATTTGGGGAACGGATCGGCACACGGCTTTTATATACAATGTGTACATGTGCAAGAGACGTGTATCATCAGGAGCGGATCACTGTCCATGTGCTGCCTATGGCGGCGGCACCGTATTTTTATCACAGAGGCTTTGGCATGATCCCAAATGCAGCGGTGGGGATTTTCCTGCCTCTGGAGGGACGTGCAGCGGCGATTTTACCAAAGCGTACCGAGGTTGTTTATCGGATCAGAAGGATCAAAACGTGGCACGCGGCAGTGATTGCCGCAGGTGTTTTGACTTTTTGCACACTGATTCTGGTTGGAGCGACCTTCTGGCAGATGATGCTCTAAAGGCGGCTTCCTGTGAGGAGACATGACAGGGCGTTATAGGGAAAAGTAGGCTTCACGGTGGGAAGGATTGGTAATTTTTTTCCTTTCTGCCGTGTATTTTGGTATAAAGGCATCTCGCAGCGCTTGATGACCGTTCTTTTGTTACAGAAAAGGTTGAAAAATACAGAATGATATGATAAACTTTTTACAATTTGAACACCAAGCAGGTTCGCCTGCATTTGAAAAAAAACGGAAACGTTTTTTTTTTTGCAGAAAGGACAGAGAGAATGAGAGCATTTTTGATACTGGAAGACGGAACTGTATTTGAAGGAGAGAGCATTGGCTCAACGAGAGAAGTCATCAGTGAGATTGTATTTAATACGTCGATGACCGGATACCTTGAGGTTCTGACAGACCCATCTTATGCCGGACAGGCAGTTGTAATGACATATCCTCTGATTGGAAATTATGGCATTACTCCGGATATGGAGTCTGCCCGTCCGTGGACGGACGGCTATATCGTGCGGGAGCTATCGAGAATGCCGAGTAATTTCCGCTGTGAGGGGACGATTCAGGACTTCTTAAGGAAGAACGATATTCCGGGAATCGCCGGAATCGATACGCGTGCACTCACGAAGCTTCTGCGGGAAAAGGGAACGATGAACGGCATGATCACCACGAATGCGTACTGTGGGCTGGAGGAGCTTTTGCCGCGGATTCAGGCGTATCAGACCGGAAATGTGGTGGAGAAGGTAACCTGTAAAGAAAAATGGGTATTAAAGGGCGGACAGAAGGCGGCAGGCAAGAAAGTAGCGCTGCTTGATTTTGGCGCGAAGAACAATATCGCACGGTCACTGGCAGCGCGGGGCTGTGAGGTGACAAGCTATCCGGCGCACACGACGGCGGCGGAGATTTTAGCATCCAATCCGGATGGTATTATGCTGAGCAACGGACCGGGCGATCCGAAGGACTGTACGGAGATCATCAAGGAAATTCGCAAGCTGTATGAATCGGACATCCCGATTTTTGCGATTTGTCTCGGACACCAGTTGATGGCGCTTGCAACCGGAGCAGATACGCATAAGATGAAATACGGACACCGCGGGGGCAATCATCCGGTGAAGGATCTTGCGACCGGACGCGTCTATATTTCCTCACAGAATCACGGATATGTGGTAGATACAACGACTTTGGACGAGAATGTGGCAAAGCCTGCATTTGTCAATGTGAATGACGGTACGAACGAGGGGCTTGCCTATGTAGGAAAAAATATTTTCACGGTGCAGTTTCATCCCGAGGCTTGCCCCGGACCGCAGGATTCTGCGTATTTATTCGACCGTTTTATTGCCATGATGTCATAGGCGTGCGGTGTTTGGACGACGGAAGGGAGAATAGAAGATGCCAAGAAATAAAGAAATCAAAAAAGTGTTAGTCATTGGCTCCGGTCCGATCATTATCGGACAGGCGGCAGAGTTTGATTATGCGGGAACGCAGGCGTGCCGCTCGTTAAAGGAGGAGGGCGTAGAGGTTGTTCTTGTCAATTCCAATCCGGCGACGATCATGACGGACAGGGAAATTGCCGACGCAGTCTACATTGAGCCTTTGACCGTACCGGTGCTCACGCAGATCATCGAGAAGGAGCGACCCGATTCCGTGCTTCCGACGCTCGGCGGTCAGGCAGGATTAAATCTCGGCATGGAGCTTGCAGAAAAAGGGATTCTGGAGAAGTACGGCGTGAAACTGATCGGTACGACGGCGGAGACGATTTTTAAGGCGGAGGACCGTCAGGCGTTTAAGGATACAATGGAAAAGATCGGGGAGCCGTGCGCGGCGTCTCTCGTTGTGAACAATGTGCAGGACGGCATTAAGTTTACAAATACGATCGGCTATCCGGTCGTGCTGCGTCCGGCGTTTACACTTGGGGGCAGCGGAGGCGGCATCGCACATGATGAGACGGAGCTTGTGGAGATTTTGACAAACGGACTGCGCCTAAGCCGTGTCGGCGAGGTGCTTGTGGAGCGCTGCATCGCGGGCTGGAAGGAAATTGAGTATGAGGTGATGCGGGATGCCAACGGCAACTGCATTACGGTTTGTAACATGGAAAATATCGATCCGGTCGGCGTACACACCGGAGACTCGATCGTGGTTGCTCCGTCGCAGACACTTGGCGACAAGGAATATCAGATGCTGCGGACGTCTGCGCTCAATATCATTTCGGAGTTAAATATCACGGGCGGCTGCAACGTGCAGTATGCGCTAAAGCCGGATTCCTTTGAATATTGCGTGATAGAGGTCAATCCGCGTGTTTCCCGTTCCTCGGCGCTCGCGTCAAAGGCGACCGGATACCCGATTGCGAAGGTAGCGGCAAAAATTGCGCTTGGCTACACGTTAGATGAGATCAAAAATGCGATTACCGGAAAGACCTATGCAAGCTTTGAGCCGATGCTGGATTACTGCGTCGTAAAGATTCCGCGTCTGCCGTTTGATAAATTTTTGACAGCGAAGCGTACACTGACAACGCAGATGAAGGCGACCGGAGAGGTGATGAGTATCTGCAATAATTTTGAGGGCGCGCTGATGAAGGCGATCCGCTCGCTGGAGCAGCATGTGGACAGTCTGCTCTCCTATGATTTTTCAGCGCTTTCGACAAAGGAGCTGCTGGAGCAGTTAGAGAAGGTGGATGACCGCAGAATCTGGGTGATCGCGGAGGCACTGCGTCGGGGTATCACCTATGAGCAGATTCATGAGATCACAAAAATTGATGTCTGGTTTATTGACAAGCTGGCAATTCTTGTGGAGATGGAGCAGCGGTTAAAGCAGGAGGAGCTTACGCCGGAGCTGTTAAAGGAAGCAAAGCGCATCGAGTTCCCGGATAAGGTGATCGCGGAGCTGACCGGAAGGAGCGAGGAGGAAATTCACGACCTGCGCTATGAGAATGGAATTGTGGCGGCTTATAAGATGGTAGATACCTGTGCGGCAGAATTTGCGGCGGCAACGCCTTATTATTATTCGGTGTTTGGCAGCGAGAATGAGGCGGAGAAGACGGGAGACAGAAAAAAGGTGCTTGTCTTAGGATCGGGTCCAATCCGCATTGGACAGGGAATTGAGTTTGATTATTGCTCCGTGCACTGTACCTGGGCGTTTGCAAAGGAGGGCTGGGAGACTGTGATCGTAAACAATAACCCGGAGACGGTTTCCACAGACTTTGATATTGCAGACAAGCTGTATTTTGAGCCGCTGACACCGGAGGACGTTGAGGCGATCGTGAGGCTTGAACAGCCGGACGGCGCGGTGGTGCAGTTTGGCGGTCAGACGGCGATCAAGCTGACGGAGAGCCTGATGAAGATGGGCGTCCCGATTCTCGGAACGCAGGCGAAGGATGTGGATGCGGCAGAGGATCGCGAGCTGTTTGACAGGATACTTGAGGAGACGGGGATCCCGCGTGCGGCGGGTGGTACGGTATTTACGGCAGACGAGGCGAAGGAGGTTGCAAATCGCCTTGGCTATCCGGTACTTGTGCGTCCGTCTTATGTGCTCGGCGGGCAGGGCATGAAGATTGCTTTTCATGAGGAGGAGATTGAGGAGTTTATCGGAATTATCAACCGGATCGCGCAGGATCATCCGATTCTTGTTGACAAGTATTTGCAGGGGAAGGAGATCGAGGTGGACGCGGTTTGCGACGGCGAGGATATTTTGATCCCGGGGATTATGGAGCATATCGAGCGGACAGGCGTCCATTCGGGTGACAGTATTTCTGTCTATCCTGCGCCGACGATCAGCGAGCATGTGAAGGAAACGATCGTGGAGTACACAAAGCGTCTGGCAAAGGCGCTTCATGTGGTTGGTCTGATCAATATCCAGTTTATTGCAATGGATGAGGAGGTTTATGTGATTGAAGTCAATCCGCGTTCCTCCCGTACAGTACCGTATATCAGTAAGGTGACGGGGATTCCGATCGTTGACCTTGCGACGAAGGTGATTCTTGGAAATACGATTCGCGGACTTGGGTGTAAGCCGGGACTTGCGCCCGCAGCAGACTACATTGCGATCAAGATGCCTGTGTTCTCGTTTGAGAAGCTGCGCGGAGCGGAGATTTCCTTAGGACCGGAAATGAAATCGACCGGAGAGTGTCTGGGGATTGCAAAGACCTTTAACGAAGCGCTCTATAAGGCGTTTCTTGGTGCAGGAGTGACGCTCCCAAAGCATAAGCAGATGATCATGACGGTCAAGGATGCCGATAAGCCGGAGGCGGTGGAGGTTGCAAAGCGTTTTGCGGCGCTCGGCTATAAGATATATGCGACAAGAAGTACGGCGAAGTATTTAAAGGAGCACGGAGTCGATGCACTGCGCGTCAATAAAATTTCGCAGGAATCGCCGAATGTGCTGGATCTGATTCTGGGACACAAGATCGATCTTGTCATTGATACACCGACACAGGGGAACGGAGATAAGTCGCGCGACGGATTTTTGATCCGCAGGAATGCGATTGAGACGGGCGTGTACTGTATTACTGCGATGGATACGGCAAATGCGCTTGCCCGGAGTCTTGAGACGGCGATGGAGACTTTGACGCTGGTGAATATTGCGAGGGTGTGAACCGCAAGGCAGTTACTTTCGTAAGCCTATAGCAACGATTTTTTTCAGATACCTTGACCCTCTATTTTAATTGTGGTATATTTGTAACATAAAGAGCGAAATATAACACATTATAGGGGGGACAAATATGAAAAGCAGGATCAATTATCTTGGATTTTTGTCACTGCTGTCGCTGATCGCAGTTTTAGGATGGACGACAGAAAATAACGGATTATACGGATTTTTTGGATTTGCTTACTATGTCCGTTATTTTTGGGTAACACCGGATGAGTTTTTCCGTCTTAATCTGCAAAAGGCTGCCACGTTTGCATTTATGACGGAGATGCTCTCTCTAGTACCGTTTATGTTTTTCTGTGTGTACCGGTATGGTTCCGTAAAAGCTGTTCCGATGTCATTTGGATTGAGCTTTGCGGTTACAATTTTTGCTTTTACCGCTGCTCTCATTGTTTTGGAGTGGAGAGAACGAAGGGGAGCTGTGTATGATTAAAAACCGCATCAGAGAATATCGGGCAAAATATGATATGAAGCAGGAGGACTTGGCGAAGCGGGTTGGGGTACGCAGAGAGACGATCGGAAATCTGGAAAAAGGAAGATATAATCCATCGCTGGTGCTGGCATGGAATATCGCAAAGGTCTTTGATGTTTCTATTGAAGAAATATTTACGGTCGAGGAGTAAATCGTACGGGATCTGCATTGTGCAAAAATAAAACGGCAGCAACCGAAGCTGATTTCGGTTGCTGCCGTTTTTCGTTGCATCAGTCTCTGATATATGGGTAGCAGTCCCCTGTGTTTAACGCAGCCATGCCGGCAGCGATAGCATCAATATGTTCCATAAAATAGGTTTTGAATTTTTTCAACATGATCGTTTCCTCCTTTAGAATTTTCTTTTTTGTTTGCGTTAGGTTTTGTCATCTGACAGGTATCATGATACAGGAGAACCATGCGTAAAACCAGATATGATATTAGTAAAAAATAGGGCGATATTGACTTTTTATGTTGTACAGCATAGAAATGACTGCTATACTGCACTTAAAGTTTATAGAAAATGCGTAAAGGGAGGGCTTGGAAATGTCTGGAAAAGAGGAAAAAACTTATGAGAACGTCAATTTAAAGCCGGACGTTGGCTTTGACATCCGTTTCGTGACAATGAAGCATAATTCGCCGTTTCACTGGCACAGGGAGCTGGAGCTTCTCTATATCCTAAACGGGCATGCAACGGTGCATATGGACGGCGGACGCTATGAGCTAAACCCGCTTGACGCTATTGTGATGGATTATGCAAAGGTACATGAGGTTATTTATGAACTGCCGCAGACCATGGGGATCTGCATTCATGTGTCAAGGCAACTGCTGCGCCGGTATCTGGGGGAGACAGAGCCGTTTGAGATCCGCTGTATCGGACAGTGGCTGACGAAGGAGCAGGAGGAGCCATACAGCAGCCTTTGTTCTTTTTTAAAGGAGCTTACGGTTCTATATGTGGACCAGCAAAAGACGTACCGGCTTAAGAGCACCGCGCTGATCTTAAATATTCTTGCCTGTCTTATGGAGCATTTTGCCGATCCGGTGACACTGTCTGCCACAGCCGCAAAAATCGGAAATATGGAGCGCTTAGAGCGTATCTGCGATTATGTGGAACAGCATTACCGAGAGGAGCTTACATTGCAGGAGGCGGCGGACGAGCTGGGACTTAACCGGGAATATTTCTGTCGTTTTTTTAAGCAGAATACAGGAAATTCTTTTATCCAATATGTCAATCAGGTGCGTATTAACCACATTTATCAGGAGCTGCTTCATACGGACGAGAGTGTGCAGGAAATATTGGAGCAGCATGGATTTTTTAATCAAAAGCTGTTTTATCGGATGTTTAAAGAGCGGTATGGCTGCACGCCGAGGGAGGCGCGGGACATGGCGCGAAACAGTCCATATCTTTAAATTTTTATAAAGTGTTTTGAATTTTAGGAAAAAAGTGGTACAATTATGAAAACAAAAGGAAAAGATGCACGCGTGAATTTGTGCTGAAGCGTCGCAAATTCAAATAGCAGAGCCGAATCCGAAATGCGGCTCGTGTTTCCTCGCGTCAAATCGCTTCGGAATGGAGGATAAATATGAAGATCAAGAATATTACGGATGTAGAAGGTTTTTTTAAAGTGGTAGATTCCTGTGCGGGAAAGGTTGAGCTTTTGACGGGAGAAGGGGATCGTTTGAATCTGAAATCAAAGCTGTGCCAGTATGTTTCACTGACCAGTATTTTAAAATCAGACGTTGAAATTCCGGAGCTTGAGGTTGTGGCATATGAGCCGGAGGATACGGAAAAGATCATCAAATTCCTGATGGAGGGCTAAGGTCCGACATGGGAGATAGGGGCAGCCGCTGTTGGTATGCCCCTGTTTTTTTGCTTGCTGGGAAACCTTGTTTCCCAGCAAGCAAAAGCCCTCGTGGGTCTTGCACTGCGGCGGAAAGGAAGCCGCAAATGCGACCCGCCGCAGGCGGAGAGTTTCGTTTTATGATAGACTTCGTTCTCCAACGAAAAAACTCCTCAGGATCGCAGCGCTAAGAATGACATGGTGTGGTCTATTGTGACTGTGTCACAGTATATTTGAGGAGTGATGTCATATAATGAGAGCATACTATGCTTAAGAAATTAAAGGAGTAGAATGATAGATATGGAATTTCATGAAATTACACTGCAGGATCGGGAGTGGATGAGCCAGAGGCTTGCCGAGGACGACCGGAATGCCTGCGAATATACATTTGCCAATAATTTTATTTGGAGAAAGATTTATGGGGTAGCGGTAGCACAGATTTACGGCTGTCTTGTCATTCGCTTTATGCAGGGCGACAAATACTGCTATTCTTATCCGGTGGGTGCGGGAGATAAGCGCAGGGTGATCGAGGAGCTGATCAGCCGCTGCAAAGAGGACGGACAGCCGCTTTGCATGTCCCCGCTTTCTAAGGAGGATGCAAAGCAGCTTTCGCTGTGGTTTCCGGAAAAATTCCTGATTGAGCCGCAGAGGGATGATTTTGACTATATTTATGCGAGAGAAAAGCTGGCAAGCTTGTCCGGCAAAAAGCTGCACGGTAAGCGGAACCATATTGCGCGCTTTAAGGATGGCGGCGACTGGAATTATGAGCCGCTTTCGGATGACAATCTGGAGGAGTGCCGCACGATGACCTATACATGGATGAAAATGCGCTCCGAGAAGTGGAACGAGGAGATGGAGAAAGAGGTTTCGGTGCTGCATGAGGCATTTGACAACCGAAAGGAGCTTGGACTTATCGGAGGCGTGCTCCGCAGAGAGGGGGAGATCGTAGCATTTACGATGGGCGAACCGCTAAATTCCGACACCTTTGTTGTACATTTTGAGAAGGCGTTTCCGGACATGCAGGGCGCTTATCCGATGATCAATCAACAGTTTGTCCTCCACGCCTGTGAGGGTTATACCTATGTGAACCGTGAGGAGGATACCGGAGATCTGGGACTTCGCAAGGCGAAATTATCTTATTATCCGGAAATTTTACTGGAAAAGTATGCCGCCATAGAGAGCGAAGTGGTGTATGCAAGGAAAGAGGAGGAGGGTGAGCAGATCAAAGAGCTCTGGGAGGTCTGTTTTGGAGATGAGGCGTCGTATATTGATTTTTATCTGGAAAATCGTATGACGGATTCCAATATGCTGGTACTTCATGAGGACGGAAAAATCGTCTCCATGGCAAGCTTTTTACCGGTGCGCTATGAGCATAACGGGGAGGAGACTGATGCACGCTACGTCTATGCGGTGGCGACGCTTCCGAAATACCGGGGACGGGGATACGCGTCAAAGATTTTAAGCTTTGCGAAAGAGCACTACGGACAGCCGCTTTTGCTTGCTCCAGCGGGAGAGGAGCTGATGGGCTATTATGAGCGCCTTGGCTTTGTGCGTGCCTTTCCTGATACAAGAGAACAGGAGGGTATCACCATGACTGTTCTTTCTGCGGAGGAAAACGGGGTTACGATGAAGTCGCTGGCAGCGAAGGACTATGTCAGACTTCGCGACGGCAAGCTGCGGTGTGATGGATATGTCCAGTGGGATGAGGAGGCTGTAGCTTATGCGATCGCGCTTTGTGAGAGAGCGGGCGGCGGAGCGTTTCTGCTGCAGGAAGAAGCCGGGGAGGACGAGCTGCTGCTCTATGAAAAAGATGGTGATACGATGGTGATCGTTGAGACAACGCTTGCGCGGGACAGGTTAAAGGAGAAGCTTCCGGCGTTGCTGACTGAGAGCGGGACAAGCTGCGTGCGCTATGGGCAGATGCCGGGCATGCTGTGGCTGCCGGAGGGCATGGAGGAGTGGTTTGCAGGAGCGCAGGGGTATCTTGCGCTGACACTCGGATAGTATTTCTAAATATTCTGAAAAATTTATATAAAATGGATATATTTTCTTGATATAATGCGGAAATATGTTATAATAAAGACATGATATATCTGTATCAAATAAACCACAAGGGGGCAGACATCATGAGGATCAGGATTACAGGAAGAAATATCGAATTGACAGACGGACTTAAGGCAGCGGTTGAGGACAAGCTTCAAAAGCTTGAGAAGTATTTTACACCGGAGACAGACGTATATGTGACATTGAGCGTGGAGAAGGAGAGACAGAAGGCGGAGGTTACGATACCGATGAAGGGAAATTACGTCCGTTCCGAGCAGGTGAGCAGCGATATGTATGTATCAATCGATCTCGTGGAGGAGGTCATTGAGCGTCAGTTGAAGAAGTACCGGACAAAGCTTGTGACCAAGCACCAGAATGCTGCGGCCGTATTCAAGCAGGAGTTCTTAGAGCAGGCGCCGCAGGAGGATGAGGAGATTCGGATTACGAGAAGTAAGAAGTTTTCTATGAAGCCGATGTATGCCGAGGATGCCTGTGTGCAGATGGAGCTGTTGGGACATGATTTCTTTGTGTTTATTAATGCAGAGACCGAGGAGGTCAACGTCGTCTACAAGAGAAAGGGAAATACCTACGGACTGATCGAGCCGGAGGATTAAGGACAGGGACGTATGACAAGCGGGAGCGCCCGCCCCATGAATTTAGATTCGTTGGGGCGGGCGCTCCCTTTTTTTGCTTTATAGGAAAGTTCCTCCTCTATAAAGCAAAAACCCCTCCGGGGGATCGCACTGCGGCGGAATGGAACTGTGTCGCTGATGCGACCAGCCGCAGGCGGAGAATCTCGCTTGCGAGATTCTTTGTTTGGAAGCACGGGCGGCGCGTCATATAAAACCTGCACTGCGCATTGCTTCTGCACGGATTGCGCATGTGCATACAGGATAAATGAAATATAA
>Garnier_p1__coassemble_1582_pt1 | contig 12829 bp, 15 predicted proteins | sample Garnier_p1__metabat2_high_PE_021 | metagenome-assembled genome bin Garnier_p1 | reverse complement strand
CCTTTATATGGTTTTTTCCCATTTGTTTGTGAATACCGGAATGGTATTTTTGGCGTTTGGTCGATGCCGGAAAAAAGAGTTTCTCGAAAATTGGGCAGTGACCTATCTGGTCGTCATTTTATTGGGCGGGATGCTTCAGTGGCTGGTCGGACGCGGGCTTACACCGGCGGGACTTGTGCCTGCGGCGGCGGGAATTTCCGGCGTTTATCTGATCCTTGCGTACCTGCGGGAGCGAAAGAATTTTAGCAACCATATTTTCGAGGCACAGATGAAAAAAAGGGAGCGCGCTATTTCTGTCAAGGCATATTGGGACAGCGGAAATCAACTGCGCGATCCTTATACCGGACAGGGCGTTTGCATTTTGAGCGAGGCAAAGGCAAAGCTGCTTTTTGATGAAGAACAGGATAATTTCCGGCTGGTTCCGTATTGTTCGCTGGGAGCGAGCAGCGGACTTTTGCGGGTGGCAGATGTGGATGAGCTGCAGTTGTTTGACGGCGGAAAACGTATTTGTTCCAATCATGTGGCAGTCGGAATTGCAGATGAGAAACTATTGGAAAACCGTGCGTATGATTTGATCTTACATACATCATTTTTATAAAAGAGCGGAAGGGAGAGGAACATATGTATGTCAAGCTGATGATTCCGGGATACCGCGTCAAAAGGCTATGGGCGGGGCTTGGGAAGCTTTTGTTACAGGAGAAAAACGAGGTGCATTATATCGGCGGTGCGGAAGTGCTGCCGCCGCCGCTTGAGGGAGAGGAGGAAAACGCGTGCATACAGATGCTCGCGGGAGACGAGCCGGAGTCGGCGCGCAAAAAGCTGATCGAGCATAATCTGCGTCTTGTGGTATACATAGCAAAAAAATTTGATAATACGGGAGTCGGTGTGGAGGATTTGATCTCGATTGGAACGATCGGGCTGATCAAGGCGATCAATACGTTTAATCCGGGGAAAAATATTAAGCTTGCCACCTACGCGTCGCGCTGCATTGAAAATGAAATTTTAATGTATTTAAGAAGGAATAACAAGACGAAGCTTGAGGTTTCGATTGACGAGCCGCTCAATGTAGATTGGGACGGAAACGAGCTTCTTTTGTCCGATATTTTGGGAACGGACGAGGATGTGATCTACCGGGATATTGAGACGGATGTGGAGCGGAAGCTGTTAAATGCGGCAATCTCCAAGCTTTCGGGCAGAGAGCGGATGATCATAGAGCTTCGGTTTGGTCTTAATTCGATCGGCGGGGAGGAAAAGACACAAAAAGAAGTGGCGGATATGCTTGGAATTTCACAGTCCTATATTTCGCGGCTGGAAAAAAAGATCATGGGACGATTAAAAAAGGAGATTGTGCGTATGGAATAGCAAAATCTCTGGCACAATCCCATAAAAAGAAATTGTATAAAATACAGGATAGGAGTATAATGAAGGTATCATAATAAAGGTCTGGGGGGACGCATATGATACTTCAATTTTTAGGTGCAGCGCATGAGGTGACGGGAAGCTGTCATTATCTGGAATTTGGGGATAAGCATGTACTGGTGGACTGCGGCATGGAGCAGGGTCCCGATCTGTATGTGAACCAAAAGCTGCCTGTCAATGCGGCGGCGATTGACTATGTGTTTGTGACACATGCGCATATTGATCATTCGGGCTTGTTGCCGCTTTTGTACAATCATGGGTTCCGCGGGCAGATTTTTTGTACAACGGCGACAAGTCAGCTTTGTAATATTATGCTCAAGGACAGCGCGCATATTCAGATGTTTGAGGCGGAGTGGCGTAATCGTAAGGCGCGCAGAGCAGGAAAGCCGGAGGTCGTGCCGCTCTATGACATGAACGATGCGATGGGAGTACTGACGCATTTTATTCCCTGTGATTATCACAAGATCATACAGGTCTGTGACGGATTAAAGGTGCGGTTTGTGGATGCCGGGCATCTTCTTGGTTCTTCCTCCATTGAGCTTTGGGTTGCGGAGGAGACGGAGAAGGGGAGAGAGGAGTGCAAGATCGTATTTTCCGGAGATATTGGAACGGCAAATCGTCCCTTGATCAAGGATCCGGAATATATTAAGGACGCCGACTATGTTGTGATGGAATCGACCTACGGTGACCGCACGCATGCGGCGCCGCCGGATTATGCGGTAGCGCTCGCGCGCGTGCTCAAGGACACATTTACGCGCGGCGGAAACCTTGTCATTCCCGCGTTTTCTGTCGGACGTACGCAGGAGATGCTCTATTTTCTGCGGCGCATCAAGACGGAGAACCTTTTGCCGGAATATCAGAACTTTGAGGTTTATGTAGACAGTCCGCTTGCGGTGGAGGCAACGTCTATTTTTGGCAGGAATGTATCGGACTGCTTTGATGAGGAAGCGCTGTCGCTGGTGAATCAGGGAATCAATCCGATCGGCTTTCCGGGGCTTCGGATGGCGATCACAAGCGATGAGTCAAAGATGATCAATTTTGATGAGAAGCCGAAGGTGATTTTATCTGCTTCCGGTATGTGTGAGGCAGGACGTATCCGTCATCACTTAAAGCATAATCTCTGGCGTGCGGATTCCACGATTTTATTTGTCGGATTTCAGGTGCCGGGAACGCTTGGCAATTCGCTGCTTGGCGGGGCGAAGGAGGTGCGTCTGTTTGGTGAGACGATCGAGGTACACGCCAGGATCGAGAATCTTCCGGGAATCAGCGGACATGCAGACATCAATCAACTGACGGAATGGGCGGCGGCATTTGAGGGAAGTCCCAGAAGATTTTTTATCGTACATGGCGAAGATCGTGTCACAGAGCAGTTTGCCGCTCATCTGCATGAGCGGCTGGGGATTGACACCTATGCGCCATATAGCGGCGATGCGTTTGATCTTGTGACCGGCGAGCGCATAAAAGAGGGCAGCCGGGAAGTCATCGACAAGAAGAAAAATGCAGCTAAGGCGTCTGGTAATGTCTTTGCAAGACTTCTCGCCGCGGGCGGCAGGCTGATGACTGTCATCACAAAATGCGAGGGGATGCCAAATCGTGAGCTTGGCAAATTTGCAGATCAGATCAATGAGCTTTGCAATAAGTGGGAGCGCTAGGCGTTATAGGGAGAGATAATTTCGGATGGATTTTAACGCGGATTTTTCCAGACGGCTGACCTGCGCCTGCGAGATGTGGATTTCCTCGGCGACTTCCATCTGTGTTTTTCCTTCAAAGAAACGCAGGCGCAGGATATAGTTTTCGCGTTCATTTAAGTGTTCCATCGCATCGCTTAGGGAGAGAGTTTCTACCCAGTTCTCCTCCCTGTTTTTCTTGTCGCTGATCTGGTCCATGACATAGAGGGTGTCGCCGCCGTCTGTATAGACCGGATCGTAGAGACTGACAGGACTTTGGATCGCATCAAGGGCAAAGACGATTTCCTCTGTTGAGAGACCGGAGGCTTTTGCAATTTCTTCCAGCGTCGGCTCCTTGGAGGAGTCCTTGGCAAGCAGCTCTCTGGTGTGGATCGCCTTGTACGCGGTATCGCGCAGAGAGCGGCTGACACGGATGACGTTATTGTCGCGCAGGTATCTTCGGATTTCTCCGACGATCATGGGGACGGCATAGGTTGAAAATTTTACGCCGATGGAGGGATCAAAATTGTCGATGGATTTGATCAGACCGATACATCCGATCTGAAACAGATCGTCGACATTTTCGTGATTTCCCGAGAAACGCTTGATCACACTTAGGACAAGACGGAGATTTCCCTTGATATAGGCTTCTCTTGCCTTCATATCGCCCTGTTTGATGCGGGCAAAGAGTTCCTGTTTTTCTTCTTCCTTTAGGATGGGGAGCTTGGCGGTATTTACGCCGCAGATTTCAACTTTGTATGAAGCCATGATGGGATATCCTCCAGAGTCAGTTATTTGTATTGACATAAGTAGCGGCTCGCGAAGCGTGTCGCTCGTTGTTTAGCTTTGGTATGTGTTAAAAGGATGCTACATTTGGGGTATTTTTATGCAGGAAAATTATGAGAGATAAGAACAGAAATTGAGAGGACGGAGGATTCGTATGAGAGACATCATTGATCAAAGAGATGAGCAGGAGCGCATCAGCAGGAGTATTGTAAAATTCTGGAATGTCAACTATATTCCGGCGCATGCGGCAGAGGACGCAGGGGCTTACGACGATGGGCAGGAGCTTGGGTGTGAGGATACTTCCGAAAATCGGACGGAGCACAGCGGCCGGCAGGAGAATGGCAAAGACGCCGCAGAAGGCGCGCTGTCAGGCGACACGGTCGATCAGGGACGTATCGACCGTATTTTGAAGGAAAAGGATGAGGAACTTCAAAGTCTGATCCGGGAGACTGTGGAGGAGCAGGAGAAGGAATAAGCAAATCTCCTTTTGAGGCATATAATGAAATAAGAAAAGGGTATGGAGGTATTTATGCCGGAGATTACTCTGCGTAAATATCATGGGCTTGGAAATGACTATCTGATCTATGATCCAAACCGAAATGAGCGGCTTTTGCAGGAGCGCCAGATTACGGCGCTGTGCAGGCGCAATGTCGGTGTGGGTGCAGATGGAATTTTGTACGGCCCTTTTTTTGATGGAGAAGCGATCCGCGTTCGGATTTTTAATCCGGACGGAAGCGAGGCGGAAAAAAGCGGAAATGGAATCAGAATTTTCTCAAAGTATTTAAAGGATGCAGGCTATGTGAAGGGGGATTCCTATGTACTTACAACAAAGGCGGGCAAAACACAGGTAGATTTTTTAAAGGATGACGGCAGCCTCATGAAGGTCGATATGGGGGAGGCGAGATTTCTGGCAAGCGAGATACCTGCGGTTGGGTTTGGGGAGGAAATTGTAAACGAGGCAATATTTTTTTGTGATAATTTCTACAATGCCACCTGCGTCTCAATGGGCAACCCGAATTGTGTGCTCATGCTGGAGGAGGTCAATCCAAAGAAGGCAAAGCAGATAGGTCCTTATGTCGAAAATTCCAAATATTTTCCAAACCGTATCAATATGCAGCTCTGTCAGGTGTTGGATCGGGAGAATATCCGCATTGAAATTTATGAGCGGGGAGCAGGATATACTTATGCGTCCGGCACGGGCGCCTGTGCGGCTGCAGCGGCATCCCACCGTCTCGGACTGGTGGACGATCAGGTCACGGTACACATGCACGGGGGAGAACTGCTGGTAGAATTTGACGGAAACGGAAGGATATTTCTGACGGGACCTGTCGTTTATATTGGCAGTATCACGCTCGCGGAGCAGTTTTTTGCATAGCGTCGGAGTTGAAATTATAAAAAGACTGTGCTAAAGTAGACGGGGAAATTCTGCAAGAAGCTTGCGGACAGCGCAGGTCCAAGAGTGTTCGTGCGGCATTTCCCCTAAGATACGTCAGTTCGCAACCTTCCTGACGAAAAACAAAACTAAAGGAGAAATCAATATGAGAAACAAAAAGGTGTTATTTATCGTGCAGGCTGCAATGATCGCAGCCATCTATGTCGTGCTGACGATTTTTATCAGCGCATTTAATCTTGCCTCAGGGACGATCCAGGTCCGTGTATCGGAGGCGCTTACCATTTTACCGTATTTTACGCCCGCCGGCATTCCGGGACTTTTTATCGGATGTCTGATTGCAAATCTGCTGACCGGAGCGACGATCTATGACGTGGTGTTTGGAAGTCTTGCGACGCTGCTTGGTGCGATTGGAACTTATCTTTTGCGCAGACACAAATTTTTGTGTACACTTGCGCCGGTGGCTGCAAATATGCTGATCATTCCGTTTGTGCTGCGCTACGGGTACGGGCTTGTGATGGAATTTGGCGGTCATGACTGGTCGATTCCGTTTTATATGCTCACCGTCGGGGCGGGAGAGGTGATCTGCTGCTGCATTATGGGCTCTGCGCTTTTGCATGCGCTTGATCCGATGCGCGGCGTCATTTTTAAAAACGAGGATTAGAAACGTCGTTTTTTCTTGAGAAAATGAAAACTTATGTTATACTATACGTTAGTATGCGCGTGCCTTTTAATGTTTGTTTTATGCACGGCGTTATGGAAAACAGAGCGAGAGAGGAAGTACAGAGATGGAAAAAATCTTGGATTTGATCACCGCAGAGGTAACGAGAGCGTTTACGGACTGCGGCTATGATGAAAAATACGGAAAGGTCACATTGTCAAACCGCCCGGACCTTTGCGAATACCAGTGCAACGGCGCGCTGGCTGCGGCGAAGGAATATAAGAAGGCTCCGTTTATGATTGCGGATGAGGTTGCAGAGAAGCTTTCCGGCAATGCGATGTTTGCAATGGCAGAGTCCGTAAAGCCGGGATTTTTGAATTTGAAGCTGGCAGAGGATTATCTGGCGGATTACCTTGTAAAGATGCAGGCGGATGAGGGCAGATACGGCTGCGGAATGCCGGAGCAGCCAAAGACGATCATTGTCGATTACGGCGGGGCGAATGTGGCGAAGCCGCTGCACGTCGGGCATCTGCGCTCTGCGATCATCGGCGAGAGCATCAAGCGTATCGGAAATTTCATGGGACATCGGATGATCGGAGACGTGCATCTGGGTGACTGGGGACTTCAGATGGGGCTGATCATTGTAGAGTTAAAGGAGAGAAAGCCGCAGCTTGCCTATTTTGACGAGAACTACGACGGGGAATACCCGCAGGAAGCGCCGTTTACGATTTCCGAGCTGGAGGAGATTTATCCGACTGCAAGCAGGAAGTCAAAGGAGGACGAAGCGTACCGCGACGCCGCGATGCAGGCGACGAATGAGCTGCAGCATGGCAGGAGAGGTTATCAGGCGCTTTTGTCCCATATTTTAAATGTGTCTGTGACGGATTTGAAGAAAAATTATGACAATCTCAATGTCTCCTTTGAGCTCTGGAAAGGAGAATCTGATGCACAGCCGTATATTCCTAAGATGGTGCAGAGGATGAAGGATGAGGGATTTGCTTATATGAGTGAAGGGGCTCTTGTGGTAGACGTGAAGGAGGAAACGGATGCGAAGGAGATTCCGCCGTGTATCATTCTAAAGTCCGACGGTGCTTCTCTTTACAGCACGACAGATCTGGCAACGCTCGTCTGGCGTATGGAGGATTATGAGCCGGACGGTATGATCTATCTGACGGATAAGAGGCAGGAGCTGCATTTTATCCAGGTATTCCGCTGCGCGAGAAAGACGGGACTGGTGCATCAGAACACGCAGCTAAAGCACATCGGCTTCGGCACGATGAACGGCAAGGACGGTAAGCCGTTTAAGACGCGCGACGGCGGTGTGATGCGTCTGGAGTATCTTCTCGATGAGATCAACGAGGAGATGTTAAAGAAGATCACGGAGAATCAGAAGGCGAAGGAGAATCTGGACATCAGCGCAGAGGAGGCAAAAAAAACGGCAAGGATGGTCGCGCTTGCGGCTGTAAAGTACGGCGATCTCTCCAATCAGGCAAGCAAGGACTATATCTTTGACATCGACCGCTTTACGTCGTTTGAGGGAAATACCGGGCCTTATATCCTCTATACGATCGTGCGCATCAAGTCGATCCTAAATAAATATCACGCGCTCGGCAAGGATGAGACCGGGGCGGTGATCGAGAGCGCGCACTCTGCGAGCGAGAAGAATCTGATGTTAGAACTCTCGAGATTTAATGCAATGATGGAGAATGCGTTTGAGGAGAGCGCACCGCACAAGGTATGCTCCTATATCTATGATCTGGCAAATGCGTTTAACAGCTTTTATCACGAGACGAAGATCATGTCGGAGGAAAATGAGGCGGTGCAGAAGTCCTATATCCGCCTTCTGACCCTGACGAAGTCCGTGCTGGAGGCTTGTATCGGCGTGCTTGGGTTTGAGGCGCCGGAGCGTATGTAGGATGCGTCATGTTAAACATTTCTAATATTACAGATTTCACTGCGCCGGAGCTGGATATTTATGCCCGACTATCCGAGGGCCAACTGCTGCATTATTATGAACCCGACATGGGATTGTTTATCGCAGAGAGCCCAAAGGTGATCGGGCGGGCGCTTGACGCCGGGTATGAACCGGTTTCCTTTTTAGTGGAGAAAAAGCATATCGAAGGGGAGGGAAAAGAGGTGCTGTCCTGCTGTCAGGGTGTGCCTGTCTATACGGCAGAGCTTGATGTACTCAAAAAGCTGACAGGCTTTCCGCTGACACGCGGCGTCTTGTGTGCGATGCGCCGGCGTCCCCTGCCGGATGTCCGCAGTCTCTGCGCGAACGCTTCCCGCATAGCGATTCTTGAGAATGTGATGAATCCCACCAATGTGGGGGCAATCTTCCGATCAGCGGCGGCATTATCTATGGATGCAATTCTTTTGACACCCGGCTGCAGTGATCCGCTGTACCGCAGAGCTGCCAGAGTGAGTATGGGAACAGTCTTTCAAGCCCCGTGGACATTTTTTAAGGAGAAAAAAGAGGGGTGGCAAAAAGCAGGCATGACCATTTTAAAAGAATTAGGCTTTAAGACAGTGGCAATGGCGCTGCGGGAGGATGCTATCGCACTGACAGACCCGGTTTTAAAGGCAGAAGAAAAACTGGCGATCATCGTAGGGTCAGAGGGGGAGGGCTTGTCCTCTGAAACGATCGCAAGCTGTGATTATGTCGTGCGGATTGAAATGGCGCATGGGGTGGATTCTCTCAATGTCAATCAGGCGGCAGGCATCGCATTTTGGGAGTTGGGAAAGAAAGGATAAGAGGAGGACAAATGCGAACAGAAAACGTGGAGCTGACAGTCTTGTGTCTCGTTCATCAAAACGGAAAATATCTGGTGCAGGACAGAACCAAAGGGGACTGGAAGGGCATTGCCCTTCCGGGAGGTCATATTGAGCGGGGAGAGTCCATTGTTGACGCCGTGATCCGGGAAATGAAGGAAGAAACGGGGCTGACGGTCATAAAGCCGAGACTGTGCGGAGTGAAGCAGTTTCCCATCCCGGATGGCAGATACTTGGTGTTTCTCTTTGAGACAGATGAGTTTGAGGGAGTGCTTAGAAGCTCTGACGAGGGGGAGATGTTCTGGATTGCGAAAGAGGAGCTGTCGAAGGCTCATTTAGTGGATGGGTTTTGCGATGTGTTAAGCGTCATGCTTGATGAGAGCTTGACGGAGATCCAGTATGTAGTCGACGGAGAGGACTGGAAAGCGGTAAAGAAATAAAGATATTTGCAAACAGAGTGCTCTTATGATAATATTTTGATAAAATAGTGATAAGATAAAGGGGAAAAGGAGTGGATATGTATGATACAAATTCGACCAGTTTCTGATTTGAGAAACAAATTTCCTGAAATCGAGGATATTGTCAATACGGGGCAGCCGGTTTATTTGACAAAAAATGGGTATGGTGCAATGGTAGTTTTAAGCCTTGCGGAATATGCGGCTCTGACAAGTGACATTGAAATGAAATTAGATGAAGCAGATAAAATGGCGGAAAGTACAGAGGAACGTTATACGCATCAGCAGGTTTTTGAAAATGCGAGCAAAGCGATAAATGGCAGATAACCATATCAATTACGATACCTGCCGATATTTGAGCAGGATTTGGTGGAAACGGTCAGTTACATTACCAATGTATCGAGGAATCCAGACGCAGCGAACCAGTTGCTTGCCGATGTGGAAGCAGCAATTTACGAACGACTGGAAAATCCGTTATCTTTTGAAGCTTATCGTTCTGCCAGAAAACGAAAACATGACTACTACAGAATTTATGTTAGTAACTACACCGTTTATTATGTTGTGATCGACAATGTAATGGAAGTTCGACGATTTTTGTATAGTGCAAGCGATGTAGAGAAATTTTTATAAGCGAGATATAACATTATGAGGGCAGCCAGTCTGATGAGACTGACTGCTTTTTTAATCAATCTTCTTTCTGCCCGAAAATGGAGCGGGAAAGAAGATAAGACAGTCCCAATATAACCGGAGTGATAACCGGTATCAGGATGAGGCTGACATAGTAGGAACCTGTAAGTTGTCATTTTCTTTCATCAGTTACTATGTGTTCTATTCCCAAATGCTCTTTACTAAGATAATCTTTCATAAAATTTGGAAATGCTTTGTATTTATCCAAGTCATTTTTTATCATATAAGACCCGAAAAATCTATTTCAGTGCCATCCATTTTTGGAATTGTGAGGGTGATAGTCTGCTAAAGTTTTCATCCGTTAGACGGGTGACACTGATTTTAGTCATAAAAAGAGAGACAAGTCATAAAATAGAACATGACCCAAAGCGAGAGGAGGAGGATGGATGGCAGAAAAGGAATTTCGGCTGGAGCAGATTTTTCCGGTACATATCAGAGATCAGATTCGCATGGAGGAGATTTGGGGAGCGCTTGAGGAAATCAGGGTGCGCATCGGACAGCCGCTTGAATTTATCACAGGCACGGGAAGCAGCTATCTGACGCTTTCCGATGGGACGGGCACATGGGTGCGCGCAACAGAGGAGGGCGCGGCGAAAAAGGCCTACCGCATCACGGTGCGTGATGTTGCGGAGCTTGTGAACTACAGCAGCAGCTATTCGCTCTATGCTTATAAGGAGGAATTAAAGCAGGGCTATCTGACGCTTGCGGGCGGTCATCGTGTGGGAATGGCAGGCGTTGCCGTCACGGAGGGCGGACAGATTTGCGGCATCAGTCCGGTCACCTTTTTAAATATCCGTGTCGCGCATGAGAAAAAAGGGTGTGCAGAGGGATTGCTGCCCTACTTAAAAAGTGCGGGCAATGTCTGTAATACGCTGTTTTTTTCGGAGCCGGGGGCTGGAAAGACCACGCTGTTAAGGGATTGTATTCGGATGCTCTCGGACGGAGCGGCATCAGATATGGGATTAAAAGTATGCGTTGTGGACGAGCGTTCCGAAATTGCGGCGTGTCATATCGGTGTTCCCCAAAACGATCTTGGCACTCGTACGGACGTGCTCTGCGGCTGCACAAAGCCGGCGGGAATCCGGATGCTTCTGCGTGCGATGTCGCCGCAGGTCATTGCGCTTGATGAGCTGGGAGGAGAGGAGGATTTTTTTGCGGTGGAGCAGGCAGTGTATTCCGGCTGCCGTGTGCTTGGCACGATCCATGCGGGGAGCATGGACGAGCTGGCAAGAAAGCCCTACTTAAAGGAATGGATGAAACAGGGCGTTTTTGAGCGGTATGTTGGAATCAGTCGGGAAAAAGACGGAGGCAGACGTTATCAGATATATAATGCCGGAATGGAGCGCTTATGCTGAAGGCAGGGGGAAGTATTTTGGTTGTGGCGGCAAGCATCGGGATTGCAAGTGCATTTCGGCGGGAAATCAAGGAGCACCTTGCAATTTTGTATGAGATCCGCAAGCTGCTTGTGGATATTGCATATGCAGCGTTTGAGACGATGCAGCCGGTGGAGATATTGCTTGGCTGCTTTATCAGAACGAGGGACGAGCGGTTAAATAAGCTTTGCAGGGAGATTGCGGAGCAACTGATGGAAAAGAGCGAGCAGGACGGCGCGGAGGTATGGAGAAGCAATGTCTTTTCGTTTCATAAGCTGCTTGGATTAAAGGAGGAGGAAGCGGAGGTCATTGCCGGCGCGGGAAGCGCCTTTTTTGGAAAAAGTGTGGAGGAGAACAAAAAGCACCTTGCGCTTGCGTTGGAGCGCCTTGATTTTTTGATTGAAGCGGCGCGCGGGGAACAAAAGGAGAAGCAGAAGGTATATGGGACAGTCAGTGTGCTCTGCGGTCTGATGTTAGTGATTCTGCTTGTTTAGAAAGGAAAAATTGACCATGAGTGTAAATCTGATATTTAAGATTGCTGCAGTCGGCATTTTGGTGACCGTGATCAGTCAGGTGCTAAAGCACAGCGGGCGAGAGGAACATGCATTTTTGACAAGCCTTGCCGGACTGATCATCGTGCTGTTTTGGATCGTTCCCTATATCTATGAGCTTTTTGAGACGATGCAGTCGCTGTTTGCGCTATAGGAGCAAGGGAGTATTTCATGGATATTATAAAAATTGCGGTTCTCGGAATTGCAGGTGTGTTAATTGCAATCCCGCTGAAGCGGGAAAAAAGTGAATACAGCCTGTTTATTGCGATGACTGTCTGTATCTGCATTTTTTTGTATCTGCTGACAAAGGTCGGGACGATTCTTGATTTCATCCGCCGTCTGGAGACTGTGATACCCATAGACAGCCGTTATATCGGTATTCTCATAAAAATGGTGGGAATCACCTATGTGGCGGAATTTGCGGTCAACATCTGTAAGGACGCCGGATATGCGGCGATTGCCAGTCAGATTGAGGTTTTTGCAAAGCTGTCGATCCTTGTTGTGAGCGTACCGGTATTGGCGGCATTTTTGGAAATGGTGGGAAATTATTTATGAAAAAGCTGCAAATAAAAATACGGACGGGACTGCAAGGAAAAGCTTTGGAAAGAAAAAGCTTGGAAAGAAAAGTCTTTCTTTGCATCCTTCTATGCGGCGCATTTTTGTTTGGTAGCGCCAAGGTGCGGGCAGAGCCGCTGCCGGACGGGCAGGCGCAGACGGAAAGCGACTATCTGACTCAATTTCGCGGAGAGCTGGATTTTACAGATTTGGATGAGCTTTTAGAGACGGAAGCACGAAAAGGAGAGCGGGCGCCGATCCGTTTTTCTGAGCTTGTGGATCTGCTGATTTCGGACGGGCCGGAAGCCTTTGACGGCAGACTTTTGATGGAATGGCTTTCCGACGCCCTCTTTTATGAGATTCGGGAGAACCGCCGCCTGCTGGCAGAGGTGCTTCTTCTTGCGGTGGCGTTTTCCGTCTTAAAAAATTTTTCGGGCGCGTTCCGACAGGCATACATAGCGGAAATCAGTTTTTTTCTGGTGTACGGGATTCTTGCCGTACTGCTTTTGCAGT
>Garnier_p1__coassemble_1566_pt1 | contig 12909 bp, 9 predicted proteins | sample Garnier_p1__metabat2_high_PE_021 | metagenome-assembled genome bin Garnier_p1 | reverse complement strand
GGGTAGGCATGAGGAGCTTTTGGAAAAGGGCGGCTTTTATGCTGCACTTTATGAGAGCCAGTTTTTGCGGAGCGGGGACGCTTAGGTTTTGCGCGTAAGACAGATTGTAATTTTTAGTTTCTTATTCTATAATAGAGCAGGAATTGACGGGCAGTAAGGATAGAACGGAGCGGGAAAAGATGAAGAAAAAGCAGACGGCTGTGCAGCCGGAAACAGCAGAGGAATTAAACAGAGAGGAAAAGAAAAGCTACAAGGAGATACGCTGGGAGCGTCTTGATAATACGGCGCATCTTTTTCCGGTGATCGCGGGAGAGAGCATGAGTAATGTTTACCGTATCAGTGTGACGCTTTCCGAGCTGGTAGAGCCTGCGCTGCTGCAGGAAGCTCTGGATATTGTCCTGCCAAAGTTTGACGGTTTTAATCTTAGGCTGAGGCAAGGGATTTTTTGGTATTATTTTGAGGAGAACGGCAAGCCGGCGCCAAGGGTGCGGCAGGAACACACGTTTCCGTGCCGGTTTATCCACCAGAATAAAAATCACAGCTATATGTTCCGGGTAACATATTATAAATACCGGATCAATCTGGAGGTTTTTCATGTGCTGACGGACGGGATGGGCGGCATCAATTTTTTAAAGGAGCTGACCTATCAGTATCTGCGTCTGGCACACCCCCAGCTAAAGGAAAAGGTCGGCGATTCGTTAGACAGCAGTACCTCTTTAAACAGAGAGGACAGCTTTTTGAAAAATTATAAGAAAAGCTCCCAGAAGGGCTACCAGACGAAGAAGGCGTATCTGCTGAAGGGGGAGCGTCTTCCGGCGGGAGAGTTCGGTGTGATGCACGGCTATATGCCTGTGGAGGAGTTAAAAAAGGTCTGCCGGAATTATGGAGTAACGATCAACGAATATCTGGTCGCTGTTTATGTCTGGAGCGTGTACACGGAATGTATGCACGGAATGGCGTCGGAGAAGCCGATCCGCGTGGCGGTTCCGGTGAACCTGCGCCCGTTTTTTGATTCGATCACGACAAAGAATTTTTTTGTTATGGTATCGGCAGTGTTTCATCCGGTCAAAGAGGTGTATGACTTTGCGGAGGTGCTTGGCGAAGTCAGCGAAAGTCTGCGCGGTCAGATCAACCGTGAGCATTTGGAAAGGGTGTTTTCTTATAATGTGTCAAATGAGAAGCTATTGATCGCACGGGCAGTGCCCCTGTTTTTAAAAAATATCGCGATGCGCCATGTTTACCGCAGTTCTGCACTTGCCAATACGACAACGATCACGAATATCGGGAATATTACAGTGGCGGAGGAGCACCGGCCGTATATCGAGCAGTTTCACTCCTTTCTGGCGATGTCAAAGGGACAGCATTTAAAGGGAAATATCTGCTCCTATGACGGGACGCTGGTATTTAGCTTTAGCTATGATCTTGCCGATCCTTCCGTGCAGCGAGGATTTTTCCGTAAGGTGGCCGCTGACGGGATTCCCGTCGAGGTGGAGAGCAACGGCGTAAATTATAAATAGGGGATGAGCATATGAGTAAATGCAGAAAATGTAATATTGAAATTCTGGATGAGACAGAGCGGTGTCCGCTCTGCAACTCTGTTTTGGAGCAGACCGAGGATCTTGAAAATATGTATCCGAATGTCAGGGTCATGGCGCGAAAGCTGATGCTGATCAGCCGGATCTATCTGTTTGCAGCGATCCTTCTTGAGGTTTTGCTCGTATACATCAATGTAAAGGCGGAGGCTCAGACCTGGTGGAGCCTGATCACGGGGCTTGGCTTTGTGTATGTGTACATGCTGCTGCGTTTTGCAATACTTGGCAAATCAGGTTATCGCGGAAAGGCAGTCATTTTAACGCTGATCGCAGTTTTGATCGCGGTGGCGGCTGATTTTGTGATCGGCTATCGCGGCTGGTCGGTCAATTATGCGCTTCCGGCGGGAATTTTATTTATGGACGCGGGGATTCTCGTGTTGATGTTCTGCAATCGGAGAAACTGGCAGAGCTATCTGATGTGGCAGATTTTTATGATTTTGTGCAGCATTGTGCCATTAGTGTTTTCGCTGGTGGGAATCGCAACGGCACCGTTTTTGGGCGAGCTGGCATTTGCGGCGTCCGCGCTGCTGTTTGTGGGAACGCTGATTATCGGCGACCGTAAGGCGCGGACAGAGCTTAAGAGGAGATTTCATATTCGATAGGACAAAAGAGGATGAAAAGGGTATGCGGGAGAATGAGACAAGTGTGAGAGGACGCGTGATAAGGGAGTTGATCGCGCGCATCACAGACGATGAGAAAATCGGGAAAAAGATAAAGAGCGGTGAGCTGCGAAAAAATATTGGTACCAATGAGCCGCCGTGGAGATGCCCGGAGCTGTTTGTTATGGAGACGATCGAGCGGGAGCATTATCAGATGGAGCTGCTTTCGCTTAAGGAGGGAGCAAGAGAGGATAAGGTGATCCTGCAGCTTCATGGAGGAGGCTATGTGGGAGGTATGCGGAATGCCTACCGTATGTTTGCGGGGCTTTACAATGAGGTAAGCCATGGGATGAGCGTGCTTACGCCCGATTACCGTGTTGCGCCGGAGGAGCCTTATCCGGCGGCGCTGCTCGATGCGTACGACGCGTATGAGTGGCTGTTGGAACAGGGATGGTTTTCTGAGCAGATCATTCTGGCGGGAGATTCGGCCGGGGGCGGACTGGCGCTTGCGCTGTGTCACTACCTTAAGGATAAGGGGAGGCAGCTTCCCTGCGGAATCGTGGCAATGTCTCCGTGGACGGACCTGACTGCAAGCGGGGAATCGTATGAGACAAATTATGAGAAGGACCCGCTGTTTGGGAAAACGAGAGACAGCATGATCTATAATAAGGATTATATTGGAGAGCATGATCCGATGAATGCTTATATTTCACCGCTGTTTGGAGATTTCAGGGGATTTCCGCCGATGCTCCTTCAGGTAGGTTCTTATGAGATGCTGCTGTCCGATTCCGTGAATGTAGCGGCGAAAGCGCGCGAGCAGGGGGTGAAGGTACGTTTGAGCGTGTATGAAGGGATGTTCCACGTCTTTCAGATGGCGGCAAAGCTGATGCCGGAATCCAAAAGAGCGTGGATAGAGATTGGAAGGTTTATGGATGTTTTGACAAATGACTGACATCCATATAAACAGGAAGTCCGTTCTCATAGACAACGTTCGTTTCGCCCTGGATCAAGGGTCTTAGGTAGTCGATCAGCGGCTGTGTCACATCGTTGCCGGCGGAAGCGATCCATTCGGTAGGAACGGATTTTGCCTCATTTGCGATATGCGAAATCGGTGCATAACCGTATGAAACCTGATAAGGTGCATTTGAAATACGATGAATCGTGACCATGGAAGCCGTTACACCCTCCTCGGAGAGTGAGACGGCTTTTTCTCCAAGTGCCACAGACTCGTCCAAATCGGTTTTTGAGGCAAGGTGGGACGCGCATCGCTGGAGTACGTTTAACTCGACGGAGCGCACCTTAACGCCAAGCTTTTCCTTTACGAGAAATTCCAGTGTCTTTCCTGCACCGCTGAGCTGGCTGTGCCCGAAGCTGTCGATGGTGCTTTCCGAGGCGCTGATATATTCGCCGGATGCGTCGCGGATACCCTCTGAGACTGCGATGATGACATTGTTGCGCTCAAAGAGCAGACGCTTTACGTCAAGCAGGAAATCATCGGTGTCGAATGGAACTTCTGGCAGATAGATCAGATGAGGCGCGGTGTTATATTCATTTCTTGCAAGTGCGGCTGCTGCAGTCAGCCATCCCGCGTCACGTCCCATGATTTCGACAATGGTCACGCTTTTTACGGCATAGATAAAGGTATCATGCGCGATCTCAAGCAGGGACGTCGCAATATATTTGGCGGCAGAGCCAAAGCCCGGCGTATGATCTGTCTCGCAAAGATCGTTGTCGATCGTCTTTGGGATCCCGATGATGCGTACGCGGCTGCCAATTTTCTCCCCGTAGGAGGAGAGCTTTGCCACGGTATCCATCGAATCGTTTCCCCCGATATAGAAAAACGCTTCGATATGGTAGGTTTCAAACTGGTTAAAGATAAAGACATAGGGAGAATCGTCATCCATATAGTCGGGAAGCTTATAGCGGCACGAGCCAAGATACATGGCAGGGGTCGTTATAAGCCGCGTGAGATTCTCAGGGTGTTCGTCTATCAGATCGGTCAGATTGATCAATTCATTATTTAAAATTCCAGTGATACCGTTTAAGGAACCGTAGACAGTGTCGTAGACCGATGAAGCATACACGCCGCGGATGACGCCTGAAAGACTGGCGTTTATCGCAGCCGTAGGTCCGCCGGACTGTGCGACCATACAGTTTTTTAAAGCCATAACAGAAACTCCTTCACTCTTGTTAAATATAGCCGGTCTGACCGCAGAAGAAAAGCTGCGGTAAGTCTTGGCATGTAAATCTATCATAACCAAAAAGACGGAGTTTCGCAAGCTTGAAATAAAGAGAAAGGAATGCAGGGAATATGATAGGATGTAACCTTTGTCCGCGAAACTGCGGTGCAGACAGAACAAACGGAATGCGCGGCTTCTGCGGGCAGGACGAAACGCTAAAGATCGCCCGCGCGGCGCTGCACTATTGGGAGGAGCCGTGTATTTCAGGAACGGCTGGCTCCGGCGCTATATTTTTCAGCGGCTGCGTGCTGCACTGTGTGTTTTGCCAGAACCGTAATATTGCAAACGGCACGGCAGGAGAGTGCGTGAGCGCAGAGCGGCTTACGGAAATATTTTTAGAGCTTCAGGAAAAAGGGGCGAACAATATCAATCTTGTCACGCCGGGGCACTTTGTACCGCAGATCATAACGGCGCTTACAGCGGCAAAAGTGCAGGGGCTTACGCTTCCTGTTATCTACAATACGGGCAGCTATGAAAAGACGGAGACGCTCCGCCGTCTGGAGGGGCTCATTGACATTTATCTGCCTGATTTTAAATATATGGATGTGGCTCTTAGCGCGAAATACTCCCATGCGCCCGATTACAGTCAGGTGGCTAAGGCGGCGGTCGCTGAGATGGTGCGGCAGACCGGAGCGCCTGTATTCGCAGGGGAGCCTGCGGCAGAGGATGAGGATCCCATCGAGGCAGGGCGGCTGCTGCAGCGTGGAACGATTGTGCGCCATCTGCTGCTGCCGGGGCAGATGGAGGACTCCAAAGCAGTGCTGCGCTATCTGCACGAGACCTATGGAAATTCTGTTTATATCAGTATCATGAACCAGTTTACGCCGCTGGAAGGTCTGGAAAAATATCCTGAGCTAAACCGGCGGGTGACGGAGGAGGAATATGAGGAGGTTGTGGACTACGCGATTTCGCTTGGGATAGAGTGCGGCTTTATTCAGGAGGGGGAGACGGCGGCTGAGAGCTTTATTCCGACATTTGACGGGGAGGGAGTACTTCCTTACGGAGGAGAGTAAGGCTGGGACGGGAGAAGGATTTGTAAAATCTGTCCTGATTATTGTACAGAATTTATGCGATACTCTCTCTATCAACACAGGTAGGGAGGATAAAGCATGAAGGAAAAGAAGATTGAGATTATTGCCGTCGATTTTGACGGAACGCTTTGCAGCGAGTGTTATCCCGAAATCGGAGCACCGAATCTGCCGCTTATTTTTATGCTGAAACAGCAGCGGCGTCAGGGCGTGAAGCTGATTCTTTGGACTTGCAGGTGCGGAGAGCGCTTAGAGGAGGCGCTCCTTTGGTGCGCAGGTCATGGACTTTCTTTTGATGCGGTCAACAAAAATGTTCCCGAAACGCTGGAGGCTTACGGAACGGAGGCAAGAAAAATATCTGCGGATGTCTATATTGACGACAGAGCCTGTCCGCCGTGGGCAGGAGGGAAAGCGTGGGAGCAGTATTTTTCGCGATCAGGAGTGATTGCATGAGAGAAAGAATGGAGCATAAGATGAAGCGGGAGAAACACATGGATATAGAAACGATTTTTGTGTGCGCCTTAATGGCGGCAACGGCAGCGGCGGGCGTTGTGGTAGGTACAGCGGCGTTTTTGGGCGTAAGTCTCAGTGAATGCAGTATGCCCCTGCTGGCAGCGGGCGGCTGTGTGCTGGGAGGAATTTTTTGGGGAATTTTGTTAATTTTTAACAGTTCGATGTCGGTAAAACGTCCATAAATCTTGTATTTATTGTCAAAAAAGACGATATTCCGGTTGACGCATACTGGTTGTTCCCATATAATAAAGCTGATTCTGCAAGATTTTGACGTTTATGGAGGAATGGATGGTCAGTTGGAATAATCAGAAAATAAAAAAGAAATGGGCGCTTATAACTGCCATCAGTATACTGATGGCAGTTATCTGTGTATTTTTGCCGGATTTGAATCCAACGGCGTACGGACTTACCGCGACAACGGGTACGATCATTGACGGACCGGTGCTGGTGAGGAAGGAGCCGGTAAACGGAGAGAAGATCACTACCCTAAACCCCGGAGCGACGGTGACGGTGACGGACGAGGTGCAGGGCTCGGATGGTCATATATGGTATCAGCTTCAGGTCACTGTTTCCGGTGTGACGCAGACAGGATATACGCGTTCTGATTTTGTGCGTCTGGATTCTGCGGGAACGAACACGGAGGGAAATGCCGTTGTGGCAAATACGGATGTGGGAGTAAATGTCCGCTCCGGCGCTGGAACTTCTTATCAGGTAGTCATTAAAGTTTATAAGGGACAGCGCATTACGGTGCAGGCAGAGACACAGGCGGAGGGATTAAGGTGGTATAATATTTCCTTTTCCCTGCGCGGAGGCTCTTACAGCGGCTGGATATGTGCGGATTATGTGACCTTGGACGGCGGAGTTTCCATCGGCGGCGGTTTGGGCGGAGAGACAACGACTGTTCCGGACGATCAGTATGTGTCGGAGCTTCAGGCGGCCGGTTTTCCGGCAAGCTACTGCAACTCGCTGCTGGCGCTGCACCAGAAATATCCGAACTGGCAGTTTGTTCCGGTGCAGACGGGGCTGGACTGGAATACGGTGATCGCAAATGAGAGCCTGGTCAGCAGAAATCTGATCCAAAGCTCTGCCAATGATGCGAGGAAATCGACGGACAGTCAGGCATACGACTGGGCGACCAACACTTGGTACGGCTTTGACGGACCGGGCTGGGTGAGCGCTTCGCCGGAATATATTGCTTATTGTATGGACCCGCGCAACTTTTTAAATGAGACCTATATTTTTCAGTTTGAGACCTTAGAGTATGCGCCGTATCAGAATGCGGCGGGGGTAGGAAATGTGCTTGCAAATACTTTTATGGCAGGCAATTATACAGATACCGACGGAGCGGTGCGCAGCTATGCAGATACATTTGTTGAGGTCGGCAGCGGATTGGGCGTAAGCCCTTATCATCTTGCCTCCCGCTGCAAGCAGGAGCAGGGAGCAAAAGGTACAAGCCCGCTGATTTCAGGAGGATACAGCGGCTATGAGGGATACTATAATTACTTTAATGTGCGCGCCTATACGACAGGTTCGGCGTCTGCGACGGTAAACGGTCTCGCCTACGCAAAGCAGCAGGGCTGGAACTCCATTTATAAATCAATTTCAGGCGGTTCTTCCATTGTGGCGAACAATTATGTGAAAAAGGGGCAGAATACGATTTACTTTGAGAAGTTTAACGTCGTGTATCATGACAGCCTCTATTCGCATCAGTATATGACGAACGTGCAGGCGGCGATGAGTGAGGGCAGCAACATGGCAAAGGCATATGCCGATAAGAATCAGGCATTTGTATTCCGTATACCGGTTTACAATAATATGCCGGAGACGGCAGTGACCTTCGCAGATAAAGGAAATCCGAATAACTGGCTTTCCTCCCTGACTGTCGACGGTTATAATTTAACTCCGGTATTTCACGGAGGTACAACCGAGTACTCCCTTGTCGTAGGATCGGAGGTATCGTCTGTGAGCATTGGCGCGACCCCGGTAGCATCCACCTCTACGGTATCGGGCGCAGGTAATTATTCTTTGAATTATGGCAATAATACAATTAATATTACCTGTATTTCGCAGAGCGGAGATTCAAGAACCTATACGATCACGATTGCAAGGCAGCAGTCGGCGTCCGGCGGCAATACGATCACGATCGCGGACGGTGTGACGATCACCTCGGCATATCCGGTCGGTACGTTTGTAACCGGCATTCAGCCGAATATGACGGCAGACGCTGTGCTCTCCGGTATTAGCGGTCAGAACTGCACCGTGAAGCTGCTAAAGCCTGACGGAACTGAAAATACGGGAAGTGTCGGAACCGGAAATAAGCTCGCGGTATATGTGGACGGGCAGCAGGTGAAGGAATTTGAGATCGTGCTCTACGGGGATGTAAACGGAGACGGAAAAGTATCAAATATAGACGTAGTAATGCTGCAGCGTCATATTTTATCGATCACACCACAGAGCGGCTGCTATCTGGAAGCGGCAAATACAAGCCGTGACGGCGGTGTTTCCAATAAGGATGTGGTAATGCTGCAGCGCCATATTTTAGGATTGTCTGCGATCAGCCAGTAAATGCAGCGAAGCGTAGAAAGGAGTATACCTTATGAGAAAAAGAATCAGCGCATATATGATGATGCTATGTATCTGTCTGGGATTGTTGATTCCCGATACTGTCGTTTGGGCGGCAGTGGGAAAGACATCTTTGTCCGTTTCCTCAGGCAGTGTGAATATCGGAGATACCGTTACGGTAACAGGAAAAGCGTCGGGACCTGCGGGAGAGAAGGTCGTGGCGACCATGACGCTATCATGGGATGCAAGCGTTCTGGAATTTGTCAGTTCCTCGGTAGATTCCAATGGCGGCGGCGGCAGCAGACTGATCAACGGCGATAGCTTTACGATTACGCTAAAGGCGGTCGGAGCGGGGACGAGCGCCGTTTCCTTGTCTGCGACGGATGGAATTTTATTTGATACGGTAGAAGAACTGAGCTCCATGGAGGGCAGCAGCGCTTCCGTCACCGTAAATAACGCCGCAGGCAACGGAGCGGCAGGCGGCGGAAATACCGGCGGCGGAAATGCCGGCGGCAGCACATCGGGCGGCGGAGCAGGAGCCGGCAGCGGAGCAGGGAACAGCGGGAATACCGGCGGCAATACGCAGGGAGCGCCTGCGGAATCGCTGTCTGCAGACAATTCCTTAAAAAGCCTCACGATCTCTCCGGGATCACTTTCTCCGGCGTTTGCTTATAATAAGACGTCCTATACGGCGACGGTGGGAAGCGATGTGACAAGCGTTGTAGTGTCCGCAGTTCCGGCGAATGAGAAGGCGGTGGTAGAATCCGTAACCGGAAACCAGAATTTAAAGGAAGGCGTAAATAATATAAAGATCGTTGTAAAGGCAGAAAACGGTGTCACGGCAACCTATACGGTCAAGGTCACAAAGCAGGCAGGAGCGGCGGAGGAAAAAACGACGGAGGAGCAGACAAAGCCCCAGGAGCCGGAGACAGAGGAGCCTGTGACAGAGCAGCCGGAGACCGTAGTAACGGTCAACGGCGCTGCATATGAGATTTCCGAGAAATTTGCAGCGGAGGATATTCCGGCAGATTTTCAGGAAAACACAATTAATTATCATGGAACGTCGTATAAAGGCGTAAGCTATACGAAGGGGTCTTTAAATCTATTATGGATGACACCGCAGAATCTGCCTGAGGGGCAGAAGGCTGCGGGAAGCTTTTTTGTCTATGATGAGACAAGAGATACTGTTTATCCGTTTGTGCGTTTTGCGAATGGGGAGAACTATGTGATTGCGCTCTTAGCGCCGGTAGATGCTGCGATTCCGGAGCAGTATATGCAGACAAGCTTTTCGGTAGATGAAACGCACACGATAACGGCGTACCAGCAGGCGGCAGAAAGCGAATCTGAAATCGTGTCTGCGTTTTATATTTTTTACGGCGTCAACCATGAGGGAACGGAAAACTGGTATCAGTATGATTCGTTAGAGGGAACGTATCAAAGACTTTCGACTGATTTTGCGGGAGCAGGGGAAGTGCAGACGGCAGAGCTTCAAGAACTTCAGGAGGAATATGCAGCGCTTGCCGAGCAGTACGATGATGAGAAAACCTTTGCGCGAACGGCAATGGCAGTGATGGGTTTTGTGATCGCCGTCTTAGTCGTTGTGATCATAAATCTTTTGCTTTTCCGTTTTCGGAGCAAAGGCGCGGGAGAGCTGTCGGAGGATGATCTCTGGGAAGATGATGATGATAGTGACTTCGGAGATGACGAGGATTTTGACGAAACAGCCAAAGACGCGGACGACTTAGATGTTGCGGATGAGGAAGATGAGGATATTGATGAAGCCGGAGAAGACCTGATTGATGAGGAAGACTGGGAGACTGACGAAGCCGGTGAGACTTTGGCAGAGGATGAGGAAGGTGCAGCCGGAGAAGAAAAAGAGCGCAGACCGGGAAAGCGGCAGCCGCAGGGCAAAAAGGATGGCGGCGGAGAGAAGGCACGCACATCCGATCATTTGGAGATTATTGATTTTAATGATTTATAAAAATTGCCCGATGGAAGGAGGAGAATATGCAGATACCATACACAGGAAAGGCAAAGCGTGCGCTTGATATTGCAGCGCGCATGTCCAAGGCGATGCATCATAATTATATCGGAACTGAGCATATTTTGTTGGGGCTTCTTAAGGAAAATACGGGTGTTGCCGCACAGGTCCTGAAAGAAAACGGCGTAGAGCTTGATCAGGTGCTAAAGCTGATCGAGGAGCTGATCGCACCAGGGCAGTCTGCGGCGCTTTTAGAGCCGGAAGGCTATTCGCCGCGAGTCGAGCGCGTGCTTGCCGGAGCAAGTAAGGAGGCAGAGCGCTTTCGTTCGGAGCTGGTCGGTACGGAGCATATTTTGCTTGCGATCGTCAAAGAACCGGAGTGTGTTGCCGCGAGGCTGTTAAATACACTCTCCGTTAATATTCAAAAAATGTACGTCGATACATTGCTTGCAATGGGAGAGGATGCGAACCTTTATAAAGAGGATTTCCAAAACGGGAGACCGGGAAGAAGAAAAAATGCGGAGGCTACTGCCGTGCTGGATCAGTATTCCAGAGACTTAACGGCACTCTCTGCAGAGGGAGGCCTAGATCCGGTAGTCGGCAGAGAAAAAGAAATTGAGCGTGTGATCCAGATTTTAAGCAGAAGAACCAAAAATAATCCGTGTCTGATCGGAGAGCCGGGGGTCGGAAAGACGGCGATCATTGAGGGAATTGCCGAGCGCATTGCTGCTGGAATTGTGCCGGACACCGTGCTTGGAAAGCGTGTTGTGGCATTGGATTTGTCAGGAATCGTAGCGGGCTCAAAGTACCGCGGAGAATTTGAGGAGCGGATCAAAAAAGTTCTTTCCGAGGTAAAACGGGCAGGAAATATTCTTTTATTTATTGACGAGATACACACGATCATCGGAGCTGGCGGAGCGGAGGGAGCGATTGATGCGTCAAATATCCTAAAGCCGGCGCTGGCACGCGCAGAGGTGCAGGTCATCGGAGCGACAACGATGGAGGAATATCGGAAGTACATTGAAAAGGACGCGGCACTCGAACGCAGATTCCAACCCGTAGTCGTTGAGGAGCCGGGCGAGGAGGAGACCGTAGAAATTTTGCGGGGCTTAAGAAGCCGTTATGAGAAGCACCACGGTGTGACGATTACGGATGAGGCGCTGCGTGCAGCGGTTCGGTTGTCCGCACGTTATTTAAACGACCGTTTTCTTCCCGATAAGGCGATTGATTTAATGGATGAGGCGGCTGCCAAGGTTCGTCTTGCCGTTGGAAAAACGCCGAGGGAAATGGCGGCGCTGCGGGAGCAGATTGCAGAAAAAGAAAACGAGTTGGAGCAGGCGCTCACAGGCGGGGATCTGGAAACGGCAAGGCTTGCGGAAAAGGAAAAACAGGAGTTAGAGGAAAAAAAGACAAAGCTGGAAATGAAGGCAAAGCGGGAGCTTGGACGGCGTCAGTATCTGGTTGGCGAGGATGAAATTGCGGAGGTTGTTTCCGGGTGGACCAAGATACCGGTCAAAAAATTGACGGAGGGAGAGGCGGCAAGACTGCGCCGGCTCGAAGAAACGCTGCATAAGCGGGTGATCGGACAGGAGGAAGCAGTGACGGCAGTGGCGAAGGCAGTACGCCGTGGGCGTGTCGGTCTAAAGGACCCGCGTCGTCCGATTGGTTCTTTCCTGTTTCTTGGACCGACAGGAGTTGGAAAGACGGAAATATCTAAAGCATTGGCAGAGGCTGTATTCGGGCAGGAGCAGGCGATGATCCGTGTGGATATGTCTGAATATATGGAAAAGCACAGCGTCTCTAAGCTGATCGGTTCGCCGCCCGGCTACGTCGGTCATGAGGACGGCGGACAGCTTAGTGAGAAGGTGCGGCGCAATCCGTATTCCGTGATACTTTTCGATGAGATCGAGAAGGCACATCCCGATGTTTTTAACATTCTTCTTCAGGTACTCGATGACGGTCATATCACCGATTCACAGGGAAGAAAGGTAGATTTTAAGAATACCATTATCATTATGACATCGAATGCGGGAGCACAGGCGATTGTAGAGCCCAAAAGGCTCGGATTTGCTTCCTCGCAGGATGAAAAACAGAATTACGAGCATATGAAAAGCAGCGTCATGGAGGAAGTGCGCCGTATTTTCAAGCCGGAATTTTTAAATCGTATCGACGAGACAATCGTATTCCGCTCCTTAAATAAAGCAGATATGAAGCAGATTGTCGGCTTGCTGGCAAAGGAGCTGACACAGCGCTGTCAAAAGCAACTGAATATAGAGCTGCTGGTGCGTGACGGAGCCAAAAATTATATTGTAGAAAAAGCGTATGAGCCGAAATACGGAGCAAGACCGCTGCGCAGAAAACTACAGAATGAGGTGGAAGATAAGCTGGCGGAGC
>Garnier_p1__coassemble_1559_pt1 | contig 12926 bp, 13 predicted proteins | sample Garnier_p1__metabat2_high_PE_021 | metagenome-assembled genome bin Garnier_p1 | reverse complement strand
CGGCAAATGCCGGTTCTGGCGTTTCTTAATCAGAGACTTTTTTTACAGCCCCTTTCTATTTCATATTCTTTTCATACAATCCGCCGCTATCATCACTCGATTACTCCGCTACATATTCGTTATGAACCGCGTTGTTGAAAGCCTTTGCAAAGTCTGTCAGATTGTTATACATATGCTCCTCTGTCAGCCCTGCATTCATCTTATTTGTCAAAAGAATCGTTACAATCTGATTTTGCGGATCGACTGTAATGTACTGTCCGGTAAATCCGTTATGTCCAAAGGCAGTATCACTTAATGCAGTCATCCATGAGCTTCCTGTTGCAAATCCATAGCATCCCTGTCCTTCTGACATCCGGTCTGTTGTAAACTGCGCAAGTACCTCCGGGCTATACAGCTCCACACCATTGTAGCTTCCGCCGTCTAACAATGCCTGATACAAAATTGCCAGCTCCTCCACATTTGAGAACACACCGGCATGACCGGCAACTCCCTTACAACCCATTCCGGCATTTCCGTCATTTACTTCTCCAATGAGAGTATAATTTCTCCATCCGTCAAATGCCGCAAAGGCTTCTTTGTCCTCGGTACAATCGTAGCCGAAATCAGGATAATTTTTCTCATCCACCATGCAATATTCATATGGGTTTCCAAAGGAGCTTGCTGCAATCTCCTCTTTTGCAATTCCGTTTTCCAACGGCAGATAACCCGTTTTTACCATACCAAGCGGTTCATAAATATTTGTCTTTACATAAGTGTCAAGCGATTGACCGCTGACCTTCTCCACCAAAAAACCAAGCGTGAGAAAACCAAGATCACTGTAATAGTACTCTCCCGGCTCAAACATCAGACTCGTATTGCAGATATAGTCCAAAACTTCTTCTTTCGTATCACAGTACAAAAACATAGGTCTCCACTGCGGCAGACCGGAGGTATGTGTCAGCAGCTCCTCCACCGTTACATTTTCCTTTCCATTCTGCCCAAATTCCGGAAGATAAGTAGCCACCTTTTCCTTCACATCCAGCTTTCCTTCTGTCACAAGCTTCATCACTGCCTGCGTCGTTGCACTAATCTTCGTACAGGAAGCAAGGTCGATCATGGTAGTTGTCTGCATCGGCACGGTGTTTTCAAGAAGCACGCCTTCCCCTGATGTCCAGTCAAATGCCTGCTGCACGCCATATGCCTTTTTTAATACGATTTTTCCGTCTTTGAGCACAAGCACCTGCGCTCCTGGCACAACCTTATTGTTATCTGTCGCCAAGGAACTCTGTACATAAGAATATGCAACCGCGTCGACTGCTGCCGCCAGCTTTTCATTTTCCTCATAAACAAGCCCGCTTGGCGCTTCCTCATCTTTCTGCTCCGTGCTCTCAACCACCGCAGCCGTATTTTCTTCCTGTGTCACAGCCTCCGACGTATTTGTCTGACTGGAGCATCCGGTAAAGGTCAATACTCCACACATCGCTGCCATAAAAATACTGTATTTCTTATTCATCTTAATCCCTCATTTCATTTTCTTATATATTTTCTTTCTCCATATTCCAAAATGGTGTACCATTCTGCGGTGCGCTTACTCCAAAGCAACTGCACACCGTTGCCCCCACATCGGAAAGTGTCTCTCTGACACCAAGCCTCCTGCCGGAAATTCCTTTTTGATACACCAAAAGGGGAACACATTCCCTCGTGTGTTTGCTGTGACCGATATTCGGGTCATTTCCGTGATCCGCCATGACTACCAGAACATCTTCTTCCTCCATGAGCGAAAGCAAATCTGCAATTCCTGCATCCGCACACTCTAAAATTTCCCGATAGGACGCAGACGACTGTGAATGACCCGCAAGGTCTGTCTCCTGCACATTCGTGCAAAGAAATCCTTTATCCATCCTCTCAAACTCGGCAATCGTATGCTTAAAGCATTCTGCGGTAGGAACACAGGAAATACTTGTTCCCCCGTCGTTTGCCACAATATCCGCCACCTTACCGATCAGCGTTACCGGTATGCCCTGCGCCGTTAAAATGGTAGGCGCCTGTACTCTCGCATCTACACCATATCCCAAATGTAGGCACTGATACCCTTGCTCATACGATTTTGACTTTGCGGAAGCAATTCCGATAAAGCGCCCTTCCTTTACCTCCTGCGCATTCCACAAATCCTCCATTGTGTTTCCGGTACCTCCAAACACAATGACCCTGCCGACCGTAACGACCTCGCGAACCAGTGCTGCAATCTCATATTCCTTTTCAAAGGAAATAAAATCTAACGGAGCAGTCACATTGTAGCACATACCAAGGTCTGCCTCCAGATTGTCGGCAACTGTCACATAATCATCACAGAGCACATAGCGAAGTCCCTGACTTTCTATCAGTTCCACCTTATGCCCTGCCTTTTTCAAATGCTCCGCCACCTCATCCACTTTCTCCTGAAACGGATGCGCCTCCGGCTTTTTCGGTAAAGTTCCCATAATCTCCTGATGACCCATAAAGGTATCTGCCCCAAAGTGCATCAGCTTCGATTTTCCGTAATTTGCTTCCGTCGAAAATTTCATGCAGCGGCTCTCTGCGCCGAACGCGTTCATCAATCCCAGCTTTTCCAAGGTCGGAAGCCTTAAATCCGGATAATCCTTTAAAATACTGCCCAGTGTATTTGCGCCTTCATCTCCCGGTCTTTCTATTTTTGCATCGTCCATTGCTCCGATGCCGAATCCGTCCAGCACAATGACTACAAAACGCTTCATCGCTTATCCCTTCTTTCTTCCCTGACTATCATAAACACCCACGATTTTTGGTCTGCCGGAAGAAATTCCCTCCACCAGCACCACATCGCTTCTTGTCACAAAAATCTGCGAGCGGAACGCCATAACAACCGTCTCTCCCACCTCGCACTGCTCGGACAGTCCAAAATGATAATCAATGCTCTCATCACTGGGTGCCAGCACAGTAAGCATGCGCGCCGTCCGCTCATCCTTTCCTACAAGAGCATGTGACATATGCGATCTGCGGTAATGTCCCCCGCCATAGCAATATGCCTTCCCCAGAAAATTGTGCGATATTTCACTGACATACACCATTGCCGGAATCTCCGGCTGGTCGCTGACCGCATGAAGCGGCGTCGTTCCGGTCAGTCCATGCCCCGGCTCTCCGCAGTTGCCGCCAAGCCTTACCATCATATCCACCGTCTTGACGCAGGTGGCAGACGGGGTATTGATGATCAGATCATGATACCCAAGCTCCTCTAATCGTTCCTTTGCCGCTAACAGTGTATGTAAATTTTCTGTCGCCGCAATTTCTCCGATTTCTTCCTTATAAAGATAGCAGGGAAAGGAGGTAACTCCCGCAATCACGATATTCGGACAATTCTTCTTTATCTCAAAAACGGCTTCTTTCATTTCGTCCAACGTAAATCCCGCCGTCTGCCCCGAATAAATCATATCGTTTTCACCAAATACCCGAAGCAAAATGCCCTGCTTTTTTCCCAACCTTCCTGCAGCCTGATCGATGGCATATACCTTATCCAGAGAATAAACCGTCATCACTTCCGGTGCGTAAGCAACGATCTTTTCCATCATAGCAGTTGGGACCTGCACCAGATGTCCCACATTTCCAATGGGAATCTCATGCTCCAGCATCGTGAGCGCCTCTTTAAAATCAACCGTGACCGCCCCGTCATAGCCAAGCTCTATGAGCTTTTTTGCCAGATACGGATTGCGTCCTACCTGCTTTAGCATAAAATACATCCGAAAATCATGCTTTTTTGCTTCCGCCAAAATCTTTTTTCCGTTTTCACAAAATGCATCCACATCAATCAGATAAGAGTCCGGCAGAAGCTGACCTGACTGATGAAAATAAAAAGCGGCATCCACCAATTCCCTATTCCGTTTTCTTGTCTGCTCTACAAACATTACATCACTCTTTCCACAGATGTCTGAATTATATTTAAAATCGTGTCCGCGCCCGCCCGCATCGGATTAATACGAATCATTCGCTGCTCCAGCGTCGGGTCCGCCTTCCGAAACGTGCCCGACACCCGATAAAACATCGGCACAATCTCATATTTTGATTCTGCTCCAACGGGATTCGGCGCAGCTCCAAGCTTCCTTGCCTCACTAAGCACCTGCTCTGCAATCGGCTCATGAAACTCTACCAAAAGTACCTTCGACTGGGCATTTGCCAAAAAAGCGTCCTTTACCGCAGGAATCTCTCCCGCTTTTAAACGGCTTACACATTCCTCATTGACCTGTGCCTGAATTGCCAGTGCGACTGGTGCATAGACAAGTCCGTGCAGTACGTCAAGCGCCTCATGCCCCTGTGTCTGCATTCCACCGGAATAGCTTAACTCCACAAGCTTATCCACATATTTCTTCTTTCCAACCACGATCCCGATTCCCTCCGGTCCAAGCAGCTTAAAAGAAGAAAAGCATGAAAGATCTGCACCGCACTGGATTCCAATATCTTTGACCTTCATCACAGCATAATTATCATCTGTCAGCACCGGAATATCCCGCACATCCTTAATTGTTCGGATGACCTCATGCATATCGTATCTGTCATCCATCTTCTGTCTTGTATACTGCACCAGCGCTCCCGCAATCTCTGTATCTGCTTCCAACACGTTTCGTATGTCATCCAAGTCATTAAAATCTGCCTCTACCGGCACAAGACCCAGCATCTCAAACGAAGTCGCCGTGGTGTTATAAATCGGCGCCTTATGCACGAGAATCTTTTGTCCGCAGCGCAGCATTGTATGAAGTCCAAAGCGAATCGCTGCACTTCCTGCCCCGCGCACAAGTACACAGGCTTCCGCACCAAATATCCGCGCAATGACCCGCTCGGCTTTTGCTGTTGTAAGCGGTTTATTTAACCCCCGCACCACACCAAGATCACCTCTGCTTAGGCTTTCTTGTCCCTCAAATTCTTTTGTCATACAATCCACTGCCCAAAACTGCAGTTTCATGGCTTCCTCTATGCTCAAGCTTAAAAGGGGATATGTCTCCATTGCTCTTACCTCCTTATCGTCTTTATGTCTCGCAGCGAATTGGCGTTGCAAACTGCTGCATCCCATCCTTCCTCATCCAAGAATCCGTTTCGGATTGTGAATCAGAAGCATATCCGTCTGCTCCTTAGAAAAGCCGGACTCCCACAGCATTGGAAGAAACTTTTCAAATAAATATACATATCCGATTCCCCCGCCGGACTTCAAATGAGATTTCCTCGTAATATCCATCGAAAGCACGACCTGCGACAACCGTCCTCTCTCCGCAATCTCATGCAATGCTTCTACTCGGAAGGTATCCGGGCAGTAGGCAAGCTTGCCGACCGTATCAAATCCGACATTCACGCCCATATCCAGCACCTGTAAAATTTTTTCTATATCCTTGGACAAATCCATATGACCGATGATAATCTTTTCCGGTGCGATCCCGTGGGAGATCAGATACCCTGCCTGCTGTGCGCCGTAAGTTCCCAGTGTCGTATGTGTCGTTACCGGTACGCCCGTCCGTCTTGCCGCCATACTCATTGCCGCAAAGACCTTTTCCTCCATCGGGGTCATCTGATCTTTGCTCGTGCCAAACTCTCCAATCACAGAAGCATGTAAGCCCGTATCGCCGATTCCTTCTAAAATCTCACTTTCCACAAGCCCTGCCAATTCTTCTGGCGTCTGGGTATGTACAAACTCCGGCAAAAACGGCTCTTTATAAAAACCGGTAGAAAGAATGATATGGATGCCGGAAGCTTCCTCCACCCGTCTGATATAATCCACATCACGCCCCATTCCGATATTTGTGACATCCAGAATGTTTCGCACACCATATTCATATAACTGCTGAAATTCCTTTACCGTTTCATCAAAACAGTCCAGTCTGCAATCTAAATCTTTCTTTACGCCCGATAGATCAATCGTTATATGCTCGTGCATCAGCGTATATCCTTCTTTTATCACCGCTACTTTTCCCTCCATTCCAAAAATGCTCAGGCTTCAAAATACATATTGAGATTTCCAAAATACCGTTCCGTCATTTCATCTGCTGCCACTTCATACTTTTTTGCCAACAGAAGCATCTCTCGGATGTCCGGGAGCGAACTGCTGCACAAAAGTACGGTGCAGACACCCAACTCCCTTCCCGGTATGGTAACCGCCGACAGACCACACATATTTGCGACCCGCATCAATCCTTTCCCAGAGCTTCTCTGCATTACCTGTGTGCCCGGATCAAAATGACCGAACACCGTATCTCCCATTCCATGCAAATCTACCGGACCCTCGCGGGATACCAAAACCATTCCTGATTTCACCGTTTCCGTTAGATAAGAAATCAGCTCTCCACGCGCGCCATAAATATCAATCCCCTCCTTCACCTCCGTAGCCAAAGCCTTACTCTCTCCCGATAAATCCAGGGAAAGCAGACCGGAAACTGCCCGGTCAAGCGTTTCCCTGTCTCTGGAAATAAAGCCAAGAGAAGGTGAAAAAGAGATTCCGTCCGTAGAAATCTTCTGAAATTTTTTCATTGCCTCTTTCTCCAGCAATGGAGAAAGAAAGCCATACAAATTCAACGCTGCCGCAGGAGCCAATACAGAACCGCCCCCGTCTGTTCCAACACCCAGATCATTGATTCTGTAAAATACGTTCAACGCTGTGCCGCTGCTGGAACCTGTCATAGGCTTTCCTGTCAGCGGATTGATAAGCTGCATATCAACCGCCCGTCCGCCTAAAGACATTTTGTCTCTGGTATGAGTCAAAAATCCACAAGTCTCCAACCTCTGTATCAGACTCTGCGGAATCGCCTCCGTCTGTTTATAACCGGTATAATATGCATACCCGTATTTTTCCAGAGTAGGCTCTACCTCATCAATGACATTTGGGTACACATGCTCCACCGTGTGATACGGATTCTTTAACGCTAAAAAAGTTTTTTTGGCAAAGGCTTTCATAGGATCAGCCTGCTGCCGGAACTGCGATCAGTCCAATGAGCAAAAACAGGTTCAACAGAACACCAAACACGATACATGCCACCGGACCTACTGCCAAATCTACAATAGGTTTCTTTGCCTTTTTGTTCAGCAGAAATGCACCAATAACAAAGAGTGCACCGATTCCCGTGTAACCGGAAGCAGCAACCGACATTTTCTCCGCAGCGACAATACCTCCTGCCAGAAGCGCAACCTCCAGAACCTTGTTCATAGAAGTACGCACATACTCGCCCATATCCTTAACGCCCGGGAACTTATCCATTCCTTTTGCAAAAAGGTCGATCAGCGCAATCTCAACAACCATAACCAATGCACCTACTACAAAAGCTACCAGAGGATTTCCGTGAAGCAGTAAACCTACTACAAATACAAACGTACATCCAGCCACGCCATATACACCTGTTACGATCGCGGTTGTAAATACCAGAGGGATAAATCCAATCGATCTTGCCACAGCCGTCAGTGCAGCATTCATATATTCTCCCTCTGCCAAAAGAGCCAAGGAGGCAGGATCACCTGCAATTATTGAAAGACTTGTTCCGGCTGCGATCAGACCTCCCATAATAGCCAGTAAGAACCAGTTTTTACGAATACGAGATACATTTGCGCTAAATCCAATCGTTAAAGCTTCATTGCTGTTGCTTTCTCCTTTTACCTGTGCCGCAAAAACAAGCATCATAATCATTCCAACAAGCATCGCCATTCCTTCCGGATTTAAGGCAACACTATTTCCGCCGATTGAAAAGACGCCAAATTTTTTGACCAGATAAAATGCAAGTACGGTAACTCCTCCGGTGATCATTCCCTTCTTAAAACCATGCTGATATGCGACGCCGACCGCCGGAAAAACTGCAAATGCAACTGTTACATAACCGGATACACTTCCAAGATCACTGGTAAAATTGTAAGGCATCATACCAAATAGCTTTACAATAACTTCCAAACCTGCCAAAATAGCTAATCCGTAACCTGCTCCGATCACAGCGGAAAGAATTGTTCCCACCTTCGTATCGGGACAGAAAGAACCAATCATATCCGTAGTCAGCAGCAGACAGTGGATCAAAATAATGCTTGCCGCAATTGACGTCGGAATACCAAATCCGATCACAAGACCGAAGCTTATGGCAAAGCTCATGGCTGCCAGTTCTTTTTTAGAAATTTCCTTATTAAAGTACTGTCCTACAATCGGACGGAAACCATCATTAAAAACAGCGATTCCTTTGTTTGATAAAACGGATGCCAACGCACCGATTAACGCAATTACAAGATATTTCATAATAATCCTCCCTCTTTATCGCACAGCGCCTTTACAAGCACCGGAACGACCTCATCTTTATGCTGTGCCGTGAATCCAAAGGCTATTTTGCCATTGTTTACCTCTTGCCGAATTTCTTCTTCACTGCAAATCTGCCCCGGCATAGAAACTGTCGCACATTTGTCCTTTCCAAGAATGGCAAGCGCCATCGCAAGCGCTCCGCCGCCACCCGTGTTGCAGGCGCCGAGATAGTAATCATACTGACCCGACTTCATTCCCATTGTGGCGTCCAAATCTCCCTTGACGGTCACCTCTGCCTGATCCTTTAACTGTGTTTTGATGATTGCGGCAATATCCTCCTTATCGATCTGCCCTCCTACTACAATTTTCATCATTCTTCTCCTCCTTTTTTATGATAAAAGATTACATATGTGAACGGACAAAAAGTCCTGTTCTGTCTTTGAAAACGGAAGATCGGTCTCCCCCAGCAGCCGTTCCAGCAGCTTTAGAGCCTTCTCATAATTTGGTTCCTCCTTCATACTCTCCAACAGATCTTCATCCATCGGATTTTCCTCTGTGCCTTCCTCCGCCCGCTTTCCCGCCATCGCCAAGTGCGTGATAAACATTTCCATCTTATCCTGCTTAGGATGCTCCAGCTCTGCAAGCATAATGTCTGTTACCTTTTTGGAAAATTGCGCCACCTTTTGACTGATAACGCCTCCCTGCTCCAAAATCTCAATCCTCTCCCATAATTGTTCTCTCATATATTCTCCCTTTCTTTTAATATACATTTTTTTGTATATTTGTTTAAAAAGCAGAAGGAAATTAATAAAACGGATGCATTTCCCTTCTTCTTACTTTTTCTAAAATCATCAGTGTATACTCCTTACGGATATTTTTTTTCAAAAATTCCTCCAACGCCTGATCTCCCTTTTGAATGACAATGACTGCAGCGGAAAATTTACTGTTATACTCATCCTCCTCCAAAAATTCCAAATGGAGTCCACCAAGCGACTGGTTCTCGATAATATCGTCATAGTTCCAGACACCTGCGTCGATCATCCCGCTTTCCACAGCAGACAGCGTTTGCTGTACTCTTATATCTACAAGCGTTACCTGCTTTCCGCAAATCAGTCTCTTGGTAATCTCACTCTGGTCGAGAGAATCCCTGTCGTAGCCGATTCTCATTCCGTCCTGAATGCCGGCCGCATACTGCTCTCCAAGAATCAAAACGTGCTTGGAAAGGAAGCTTCCCGTACCGAAATTCATCGCAATTTGAATCTCACATCCCTGCTCCATAGCATATTCTGCCGCATACTGGGAACAGACAGCAAACTGATAGCTGCCCGTCTCCACAAGCTTTATTCTTCCCACTGCTCCGCGGGCATATGCCATATTAAACCGGTAATCCTTCATCTGCTCATAGATGGCTGTTGCAAAGCCTTCATAGGTTCTGGAATATGGGAGCGGCATAATGCCCATGATCTCCTTTACCAGCGTGCAGTCCTGAAGCTTGACATAATCAATGCTCTCAATATAAGTGCCCAAGTGACCATGTGAGACAAGCGCGATCGCTCCCATCTTTTTTAAATACTGAAACGCATTCTGCACTGTCCCTCTCGACACACCGTACTCCTCCTCGTAATACGAAATCGGCGGAATACGGTCTCCACAACTTCTGGAAAGGAGACTTGATGCCACTTTACTGATTGTAACGCCTTTTTTTTGATATAAGACCTGTCGGGCATCCATCGTTCCTTTCCTCCGTTGAATATACATTTTTTTATATATTTAATATACTTGTATTATACTTCTGTACTTGTTCCTCTGTCAATGATTGTCACCCCAAAATAGTTACCAAAACTTTACCTTTAATTTTGGTACAATTTCCGGTTTTTTGTTTTGGGATGAAAAATTTGCCTTTTCTTTTACTTAATTGCAAATCAACTGCCATGATGCTTCTAAATACAAGATCAGAAATATAATTTTTCGCCGTGTAATCTCCCGCTTTGCGGGAGATACAAAGTAGTTATAAATCTGTTCACCTAAAATTCAGTACCCATCTGCCTTCTGTCTGGTAATAAATCAATCTCACCGGAATTGCCTGCTCCAGAACTGTTAACGTACAGTCAAACTCTATGGCGGGTATACCGGCATACATTTTCTTTTCTTGAGAATGAACCCTAATCTGTCTGATCGTCCGAACCTCCCCGCCTTCGTCCTGTACTTTGATCATGAGCGGCATTAATTTTCCTGAGCTTGTAGACCAACACTCACATGCCACTTCCTTTTGTATTCCCCTTACGGCCCCTGCATCTGCCTTCTGCATATTTATCGCAATTCCAAATGCCATAAAAAACGCCTCCTCCTTATCTGACAATCAGCTTACTATAATCAACATCCCTTTTCTCTCTGGAAATACCTCCGCACATGTGATCAATCGTCTGCCCAAGAAATACAGCTCTCTTAAGGGCATCTATCCCAAAACGTTCCCTGATGCTATCTACCATTTTATCCATTCCTGCAAACTTTTCATAATCTGTCTCATCAAACAGACAAAGCTGTCTGACAGACATCTCATCCTGAACCTTTCCGCTATGAATACCCAGATGCCTTATCGGATTGCCATTCCATAATTACAGAAACAGCTCACAGGCTTCTTTATAAATCTCTGCTGTCAAATTAGTAGGGGATAACAGTTTTTTCTGATGAGAGACAAAAGGAAATATATTTTCTTCCGATATATCCGCATACCGGATACCTACTGCGAGAACCTCTGTCTGCACCCCATCCGCCCGCATCCTGCTCCCCAAAGTTTCCGCCAGAGCCAGCAATACCTTATTTGCAGCTTCTACACTTACCACGTCATAAGGTATTGTCGTACTATTTCCATAACCCTTGTTTGCAGCCGGACTTGCCAGCACCGGTGAAAAATCTATCCCGTTTGCAAATTTCCAGATAACCTCACCGTGCTTTTTTAACAGGCTCTTTAACCAATTTACATCCGCATTTGCCAGATCTCCTATTGTGCGAATCCCCACAGAAAACAATTTCTTTGTTGTGGCACGTCCAACAAAAAACAAATCTGAGACAGAAAGTGGCCACATCTTTTCCCGTATTTCTTCTGAATACAAGGTGTGCACACAGTCCGGCTTCTGAAAATCGGACGCTATTTTTGCCAGAAGCTTATTTTGCGAAATACCTACATTGACGGTAAATCCCAGCTCATTTTTGATACGCTCCTTTATCTGATAAGCGGCTTCTTCCGGTGTTCCAAACAAATGACAAGTCGAGGTCATATCGATAAAAGCCTCGTCTATACTGTACTGCTCCACAACATCCGAATACTCCCTCAGAATATTCATAAATGCAAAGGAACATTTTTCATACAATCCATAATTCGGAGGTACCAATATTAAGTCTCTGCATTTTCTCTGAGCCTCCAGAACGGTTTCTCCTGTGTGAATCCCGTATTTTTTTGCCGGAATAGATTTGGCAAGGATAATTCCATGGCGCATAGATATATCTCCGCCTACCGCCGATGCAACCTCCCTAAGATCCAGCCTTCCACCTTTGTGAGCAAGACGATAAACAGCCTCCCATGATAGGAAGGCTGAATTTACATCAATATGAAATATTATATTTTTCAAACGTATGTTCACCTCCTATTAATATATTGCAGTAAACATACGTTCTATATTCAACAGGAAGTTTATTCCTTTTAACATTTAAAACAATGTCATTTGTTCAAAGTCTGCTTTTCTCTCAAGCAGACATGGTATTTTATGCAGCATTGGTTCTGCCTTTTTGTCATTAAAAATCCATGGCAGAATTTCTTCTTTTTCCAAAACAAGCGGCATTCTGTCGTGAACCGGCTTCATCGATTCATTCGCTGCAGTTGTGAGGATTACAAATCTTTCTTCCTCCTGATCATAATTATAAATTCCTGCCATGAATATTGCCGGCTGTTCCTTTGAAGAAAAAATATTTTTCTCTTTTCTTTGATTCCACTCATAAAACCACGCTGCGGGAACTACAATCCTACGATGCAGGGTACTTTCCCGAAACATTCTTTTTTCCAAAACAGATTCACTTCTCGCATTAAATATCACCTGTTTATCCGTAAAACCGGAAAAACCCCAGCGCTGTGTTCTACAGGAAAGCTTCTGCCCGTTTGGGACGATCACCGGCACAACATCTGTCGGATGTATCTCTCTTGTCAAAAAAGAACTGTTTCCGAATATTTTATTGCTAAGCTTTTGATCTGCCTGACGGATAACGGCTTCTATTTCTCTGGCTGTTTCACCGTTCACATAATATCTTCCGCACATAAATGTCCTTACCTCCTTTCTGTCTTACCTGATGTTAATACAACGAATGATAAGTAACTGATAATAATGGGTAATAAAAAACCTCAAAAACATTTGTTTTTGAGGTTTTAAGGAAGGCGACTAACGGATTTGAACCGATGATCAGGGAGTTGCAGTCCCATGCCTTACCACTTGGCTAAGTCGCCTGATACTGTTATTTTTCATATTTTCTATGAAAAAGCTCCCCGAGTAGGACTTGAACCTACGACAGCGCGGTTAACAGCCGCGTGCTCTACCGACTGAGCTATCGAGGAATATATTATATTGCAAAATGACGTATCAGATACGTCATTTATTATATACGATAACTGCTATATTTGCAAGATATTTGTACCTTC
>Garnier_p1__coassemble_1547_pt1 | contig 13000 bp, 12 predicted proteins | sample Garnier_p1__metabat2_high_PE_021 | metagenome-assembled genome bin Garnier_p1 | reverse complement strand
GGGGAGCAGGAGCGGGAGCTTCATGCCATGGTGGGCAGACATTTTGCTGGAAAAGGAATCGATGCGCTCTTTTGCACCGGAGAGCTTTCGGCATCACTGGCTAAGGAGGTTCGCCGTGTCAGTCCCAAGACACGGGTATTGGAGTTTAGCGATAAGGATACGCTGATAGAGGCGCTGCTGGCATATAAGACGGGCGGAGATACGATTCTGGTAAAGGCTTCGCATTTTATGGGATATACTGCGGTGATAGAGGCGCTGCTGGCATAAGCGGGTGAAGGAAACGAAAGAAAAATGCCCCAAAAAAGGAGAGCGGGAAGATGATACAGACATTTAAGATCATGAAAAATTTTTGTGCCGGGATATGGGAGTATGATGCAAGGGGGAATTTATTGTACATGCATCATGATACCATGACGGAAAAATTATGCGGAAGATGGCTGGATTATGATGAGGTGTCCCAACTGTATTTCAAAAAATATGTGCATAAGTCAGACAGGAAGCTGTGGCAGCAGTTTATGACAAAAGAGTATCTGCGCGCGGTGCTTGACGGAGAGCAGCCGCCAAAGCGCTTTAGTCTGCGTCTGTTCCGCGAGGACGGGACGATGGAGTGGCATGAGATTTTTATGGAGACGTCCAATCGGGACACGCTTCTTCTGGCGAGCCGGGATATGCAGGATATGGGACATAATTCGGTGATCGTAAAGGCGGTCGATCCCGACTTTGATTTTGTGTCTTATATTGATGTGGACGATGGGACCTGCGTGCTCTATCCGTCAAAGAACACGACGGCGATTCTTCCGACCGCAGATTCGGATGATTACCGGAAGGCATTTCATGAATTTAACCGTGCTTATGTGATTCCTGAGGAGGAGGCAGTCCTGACGCAGAAGATGGAGATCCCGTATGTGGTAAATGAGCTGCGTGATAAGGATGAGTTTATTTTATTTGCCACAATACAGGAAAACGGAAAGCTGTTTTATAAGAAGCTTAGATTTTGCTATCTGGATGACACAAAAAAGACGATTCTGCTTTCGCGCATGGACATTAGCGACATTGTGGAGGGACAGAGAGCCTCCATGGAGGAGGAACGTCTGCAGAAGTATTATCTCGATAATCTTCCGGTTGCCTGCTGCGTGATGCGAATCGTTTTTGACGAGCAGGGTAATCCCGAGGATATGGTATATTCCTACACAAACCAGAAATATGCGAGCCTTTACGGGGTAAGATATGGAGAGCTGATCGGTAAGAAGTATTTTGAGCTTTGATGCGAGGCAGATAAAAGCTGGCTCAATTACTGCTATGAGACGGCCTATTTCGGCGAGGAGAAGGTCTTTGAGAAATACCGCCCGGAAATCAAAAAGCACCTGATGGTCTACACCTTTCAGCCGGAGAAGGGGAGCTGCGGCTGCGTGCTTCAGGATATTTCCGAGCGGAGATTTTTGCAGGAGGAGCTGGAAAAGAGCAGACAAAAGCTAAGGCGCGTGCTGGAGGCTTCCATGCAGATCATTTTCCAGTACGATCTGAAAAACGACGAGGTCCTGTTCTTAAAGGCGCGTGATCTTGGCGAGACGTCTGTCATTAAGGCGGAGGATCTTTTTGTGCGGCTTCGCAGAGACGGGATCATAGAGGAACGTGATCTGACGGAATTGCAGAATGCACTTTTGGAATTTAAATCGGGGGAGCATAAGGTGACGCTTGAGTTTCGTGCAAGGAGAGGATTTCCGGATGAGTTCCGCTGGTATCGTATTACCATTTTTGATTATCGGGAGGTCGGCACACATGAGCGCTGCGCGATGGGGTATTTACAGGACATCGACATGGAAATGAAGCGGCAGGAGCTGCTTCAGCAGGAGGCGCAGACAGATGCTCTTACCGGAGTTTTGAACACGAGGGCAGGGCAGAAGGAGATGCGTGCAAGACTTGCGGAGCAAAGACCGAATCCCTATAATATCATGCTGATCTTAGATATTGATAACTTTAAGCAGATCAATGACAATGAGGGGCATATGGTTGGCGATGAGGTCTTAAAGGAGTTTTCATGGCTGCTTCAGATGACGTTCCGGTCGGAGGATATTATTTACCGTCTCGGAGGAGATGAGTTTGTCGTCTTTATGGAAAAGATTGAGCATCCGCATGAAAATATCGCGCAGATCATGAAGCGATTTCGGGATAAGCTTCAGCAGGATTGCAGGATTCATGTAAAGATCACATGCAGTGTCGGGATCTATGCGACCAATGAGAGCTGTGAGTTTCAGGAATATTATAAATATGCCGATGAGGCTTTGTATGAGACAAAGCGCAGAGGCAAGGACGGGTATACATTGAGAGTGAAAGGTGAGAGTGAAACAGAGAAAGGAGCCGCGCGGTTTTAGTGCGGCTCCTTTCTCTGTTCCTTGAGCATATCGCCGATGATCGCCTGACAGTAGCGGCCAAGCTTTTTGCGTGTCTCCTTATCAAGTTCGTTTGGATAGATCGGTTTTCCGTATTGAAGGATCACATGTGTTGACTTTATTTTCGGCAGATGATTTTCAAAAATATCGGCAGAGTTTGTCAGTGCCATCGGAATGATCGGGCAGCCTGTTTTTTCCGCCATCTTAAAGCTGCCCTCTTTAAACGGCAGAAGCAGCTCGTCCGTCGTATTTCTTGTGCCCTCCGGGAAGATGCACATAGAAATTCCGTTTTTTATATTTTCAATCCCGGCAAGGATCGTTTTGAGTCCTTCCTTTACGTCCTCGCGGTTTAAGAACAGACAGTGCAGACGCTTCATCCAGAGGGAGAGCAGCGGCACTTTTTTCATGGAATCCTTGGAAACGTAGCCGGTCAGGCGCGGGCACCGCGCATAGGTGATGACGATGTCGAAAAAGCTTTTGTGATTTCCGATGTAGAGGACCGGCCGGTCGGTCGGGACGTTTTCCTCTCCGATGACTGTCAGCTTTGTACCGGAGAGCACAAGGATCATACGAAATGCCCACTGCACCATGCGAAGCTGGCTGATCTCTGCGGCATATGGATAAAATTTGGAAATGATCCATTCGATTCCGAGAATCGGGATGCCGATAATTAAATAGAGTGTGAGAAATAAGATAACAAGAATAAAACGAAGCATAAAAATTCCTTCCTAACGTGCATATACTTATGTGTATCAGAACCATTATAAAGGGAAAAGCAGGGAAAGGCAACCGGAGAATCATCGTGTCATATTTTTGCGGGCATGCGCATAGAATGAGGATAGAAGCAAAACTGGGGGTGCGTCGATGAACCGGAGAGAAAAACGGAGCAGGGGCTGGCTTCTTTTTGCCGCCGTGTTTTTGGGATGTATGATAAGCGGATGCAGCGTGGAGGAGACTAACCGGACGAAGGTCGCGGATATTGAATATTCCATTGTGGAGGAGGATCAGATACCGGAGGAGCTCTTGGGGATGATCGAGGAGAAAAAGGCGGCAGATTTTAAAATGACTTATGAGCTTGAGGAGGATCTTTATATTGTGCGCGGCTATGGAGAGCAGGCGACCGGAGGCTACAGCATCCGAATCAAGGACTGCTACCTTACCTCAAACGCCGTTTTATTTGACACAGAGCTTATCGGACCCCGAAAAGGAGAAAATGCAGCGGTAAGTCCGAGCTATCCGTATATTGTTGTAAAAATGAAAAATCAGCAGCAGAGTACTATATTTGAATGAATATTCTTTCTATTTAAGAAAATTAAATATTTTATTTGACAAAAATTTAGTGCAATGCTAAACTAAAGCGGAGTAATATGGAAAGACAAAACGGGAGGTAGAGATATGCAGCAGCAAGACATCAGCAGGGTACGCGCATCGGTGCATCAGCAATGCGGCAGGAGGGTGTTGATTCAGCTCGACCGTGGACGCAATAAGGTGGATATTCAGGAAGGAGTCATTCAAAAGGCATATCCCAGTGTCTTTACGATATTGATCGATGATGAACAGGAGCAGAATCCTCCGCAGCTTTTGTCCTTTAGTTATTCAGACATTATTACAAGAGATATACGGATGAAGCTTTGTTAAGTGAATACCGGAATTGATGTATAAATTTCCTCTTATCCGAATAAGATGTTGAAAAAGCTTCGGATAAGGGGGAATTTTTTTGGAACTTTGTAAAGTGAAAATACATAGAAAACAGGAAATCGGTTCGGCGGTCAGTCAGATTACGCTGGACGATGATTATAATGTGCCGGATTACCGTCCGGATATTGTAAAGGTACTAAAGGAAAAGGGAGAGCTGCGCTTTGATGATGTGAAGGCGGGAGCTGGCTTTGTGTGGGTAAAGGGCAGTCTGAGCTTTCGGGTGCTCTACCGCAGCGAGCAGGGCAATGGGAAGATTAGCTGTCTGAAGGGAGAGCTGCCATTTCAGGAAAAGTTAAATGTCGACGGTGCAAAGGAGTCTGACCAGATTGCCGCAGAGGGAGAGATCGAGGATCTTACGGTTGGGGTTATCAATTCCAGAAAGCTTAGTATCCGTGCAGTAGCAGTGCTCTCGGTGCGCGGAGAGGAGGAGCTTGACGAGGAGCTGACAGCAAGACCGCAGACGGAGGGGGAGTATGAGCAGAAGCTGGTGACAAGAGAGGGAATGACGCTTCTTGCAGCAAGCCGCGACGTGTGCAGACAAAAAAGTGAGACTGTGCTGCCGTCAAGCAAGCCGAATGTGCGCGAAATTCTCTGGAGGAGCATCGAGCTGCGCAATGTGGAGAGCCGTATACAGGACGGAAAGGTACTGCTCGACGGGGAGGTGCTGATCGCGGTGCTCTACAGCGAGGAGGAGGAGACGGAACGTCTGCAGTGGTATGAGACGACGGTGCCGTTAGAATGCGGGACGGACTGCGAGGTAGAGGAGGACGTCATCTGCAAGGTGAAGGTAACGCCGGTCTCCATGGAACTTGAGGTGAAGCCGGATTATGACGGGGAGGAGCGTATCCTCGTGCTGGAGCTTGCCCTTCATGTAGATATACGCGTTTGGAGGGAGGAGCGGCTGGAGCTTTTGGAGGATGTCTACTCTCTGAAAAAGAAGCTGGTGCCGGTATACAGGGAGCGTATTTTAGAAAAGCTTCTGGTCAAAAATTATGCAAAAAGCAGAATTGCCGAGCAGATCGAGCTTCCAGAGACGCAGGAGCGCATTCTGCAGATTTGCGCTTGTGAGGGGAAGGTCAGTCTGGAGCGCAGAATGCTTGTGGAAAACGGCGTACAGGCGGAGGGAAGCATTGTGGTCGAGCTGCTATATATTACGACAGATGACAATATGCCTGTGGGCACTGTGCGGGAGATTTATCCGTTTTCCCAGGTGATCGAGATTCCAGACATGGAAGAACCGCTGGAACTGGAGTTAGACTGCGGGATCGAGCAGCTTGCGGCAGTCATGCTGGATCAGGAGCATATTGAGATAAAAGCAGTCGTGCATCTGGAGCTTCTTGCAATCCTAAAGCAGCAGGTAAATAATATTGAGGAGCTTGAGGAGGAGGCGCTTGATATGGAGGAGCTGCAGAATCGTCCGGGACTGATCGGCTATATTGCAAAGGAGGGAGATGAGCTTTGGGATATTGCAAAGGAGAATCACACGACAATCCGTGATATTCTGGAGACGAACGGATGGCAGGAAAAGGAGCTTGCAAAGGGAGATACTGTTTTGATCGTAAAGCAGGTGGGATAGCGTCGGGAAGAAAGCCTGTATGCACGCTGTGTCAGTGTGCACAAAAGCAAAAGAAAAGCGCCATAAAAACGACGGAAATACTTGTGTGGAAAATAATGCTATGCTATGATGAACTTATACGAGTGACACTTTTGGTCTGACTGCTGTATCATATAATAGATAGGTGGCGGCAGAGCAGTCACGCAGAGAAAAAGGAGGAGAAAAAGTATGGATGAAAATAAGGAGATGAACACAGAGCCGGAAAATTCCTACGGAGCAGACGGAGAGAATCTGCAGCCGGAGAGCAGCGCGGCAGAGCAGCCGCAAGAAAACGCAGCGGCGGAGCAGCAGTCGTACTATAGCCAGCCGACGCAGCAGTCGTATTACAGCCAGCCGACGCAGCAGTCAGCGTATGGACAGTCGGAACAGCAGAGCTATGGGCAGCCAGCGTATGGACAGTCGGAACAGCAGAGCTACGGGCAGTCGTCGTACGGTCAGCCGGGGCAGCAGAGCTATGGACAGTCAGCGTACAGTCAGACGTCTTACGGTGCATCGCAGGTTCCGCTTGATAAAAACGGTATGCCGCTTAAGAACAACTTTGCGATGAAGCTGACCTTCTCAATTTTAGAGCTTTTATGCTGCTGTAGCTGCAATATCATTGCGATGATCATGGGTATTTTAGGCTGCGTGTTTACCGTGCAGGCAAATACTGCATATAAGGAGAACCGGTGGGAGGAGTTCCGTTCAAAATCAAAGACAGCGTCTATTTTCTTATGGGTAGGATTCGGCTTTGCTGTGCTTTACGGTATTTACATGATTTTCTTATGGACGATCGGCGGCGTGGGGCAGCAGTTTATGCAAGGCTTTGAGGAAGGATATAATTCCGCATACTATGACGATTACAATACGGATGACTACAATACGGATGATTATGATACAGACGACTATTTGTCTGACGACTCTGCGGGCGATGTACAGACACAGGAGCCGCAGCCGCCGGTTGAGGTAGCGTCCGGAACAGGCTTTGTGGATCCGACGATCACTCTGAATGGAGTGACGGTGACATTCCCTCTTACCTATGCGGAATTTGCAGCCCAGGGATTTTCTGTTGAGGCAGAGGATCAGGAGTATGTGCTCAATCAGGATGAATATGACGATGTTACATTTTATGATGCAAACGGCGCAGAGGTCGGAGAGGTTTATATTGGAAACGAGACAGAGGGAGCGCTTGCGATGAAGGATTCTATGGTATTTGGAGTTTACATTGAGGATTCTGATATTGCGAATGGAACGACATTTTCTCTGCCGAACGGTCTGACGCATTATGCGACAGGCGAGGATTTCATGAAGGCCTACAGTGAGCCTGATTACAAGTATGATGATCCGGAGGAGCCGGAGTATAAGGTTTATCAGTGGTACAATCACAGTGATATGTATTATGATACAGACGATAATTCCATTGCAGTAGGCTTCTATGGAGGAGAGTTTGACATGCTTGATCTGCGTTTCATCGGTTGGAACTAATCCTTAAGTATTTGTGAAATTCTTTAAATTCTAACAAATTTATAATGTTTTATGATAAGATAGGGTTATCGCGGGGAAGGTGCGGTAGCCCTGTTTTTGTTACTTTATAGGAAACTTAGTTCCCTATAAAGTAAAACCCTGCGGGAGATCGCACTGCGGCGGAATGGAATCATGTCGCTGAAGCGACCCGCCGCTTTTCACTAACACAATGGATAGTATTTACGATAATCAGAGGAGATGCTTTATGAATTTAAGGAAAGCATTAAAGGGAAACAACGATCAGCGGAAAAAACGCACGGCAATGCTGCTGTTGCTTGTGCTTGGAATTGGCTGCGCCAGACCGATTGCTGCGGATGTGATTGGCGATGCACAGAAGGAAAAGGAAAATGCACAGGCGAATCTGAATGAGATCAACCGACAGATCCAAGGTATTCAGGCGGCGCAAAACAGTTTGCAGGCGGAGATGGCAGGCTATGATGAACAGTTGATGGCGGTTTTGACGGATATGGAGCTGCTGCAAAGTGATATGGAGCTGCAGGAGCAGGAGATCGCGCAGGCGAATGTTGATCTTGAAAATGCGACGCTGGAAAAGGAGAAGCAGTATGAAGCGATGAAGGTGCGCATCCGGTACATGTATGAGAATGGTGAAGCATCTTTGCTGGCGGCGCTTGCCAATGCGGACGGAATGAGTGATTTTTTAAACCGTGCGGAATATGTTTCGGATGTATATGAATATGACAGAAGGCTGCTGACGACGTATGAGGATGTGGTTCGTCGGGTGGAGGAGCTGACTGTGCAGTTGGCGGACGAGATGGCAGAGATGGAGATGATGAAGGTATACTATCAGGAGGAGCAGGCGTCTCTGGAGCAGATCATCGCGCAGAAGCGTGCACAGATGGAGAACTTTGACAGCCAGTTGTCAAATGCTCAGGTGCTGGCACAGCAGTATGCACAGACGATCAAGCAGCAGAATCAGATTATCGCAAGGGAGAAGGAGAAGGCAGCTATGCAGGCGGCTGCGAATGCAAACAAGAAGCCAAATAACGGGGGACAGAATGCGCCTGAAAATACGGGCGGGGAGATACCGCCCCAGAATACGGGCAGCGGTTCCTCTACCGGGCTGACGGACGGTAACTTAAATCCCGGCTATGCGACCGGAATAAACGGCAATGACGTTGTCGCATATGCAAGCCAGTTTCTCGGCAATCCGTATGTGCTTGGAGGGACAAGTCTGACAAACGGAACGGACTGCTCTAATTTTACAATGGCAGTTTACCAAAAGTTTGGAATTTCGATCCCGCGTACTTCGTATGGACAGAGAACCTGCGGACAGGCGGTCAGCTACGAAAATGCAAGACCCGGCGACTTGATCTGCTATGCAGGTCATGTTGCGATCTATGTCGGGGACGGGCGTATTATCCACGCTTCTAATCCGCGGACAGGAATCTGTTACGGAAACGCAACCTACCGCACTATCGTGGCAGTGCGCCGTGTGCTCTAGAAGATAGGTGGAGGGGAAATTGTATTTTTGAACAGCGCGTGGTATAATTTGTGGAAGAATCAGGTCAAACAGGAGTAAAGGAGGATGTGATATGCAGTTAAAGCAGTTGCAGGATGATATGATCGCCGCAATGAAGGCGAGAGATAAGGTACGAAAGGACGCGCTTTCCGTGCTCGTATCGGCGGTGAAGAAGTGTGCGATCGACGAGGGATGCAGGGAGGATGTGCCGGAGGCATTGGCAGACAGTGTGATCTTAAAGGAGATCAAGTCTGTCAAGGAACAGCTTGAAACCTGTCCAAAGGATCGGGAGGAGCTGCGGGCAGAGTATCAGGCGCGCTATGATATTTTTATGGAATATGCTCCAAGCATGATGTCTGCCGAGGAGGTAGAGCAGTTTATAACCGAGAATTTTGCAGAGCTGCTTGCCGGCGGGAATCAGGGGCTTGTTATGAAAAGCGTCATGCCGCAGCTTAAGGGAAAAGCGGAGGGCAGCGTCATCAATGCAGTTGTTAAAAAGCTGTGCGGAGCGTCATGAAGCAGAAGCTAAAGGTCACGGCGGTGCTGCTGCTGATCGTGCTGGTTCTTGGTATTTTTTCTGTTACAGAATATGAAAGCCGCAGGGAGCTTGTGTTTGCAAAGTCGTTGGATGAGATCATCCTTACGGTAGATCAAAAGGAGCTTAAGCTTTCCGAGCTTGCGTTTTATGTTGCCTATCAGGAGCAGCAGATCGAGGCGGCGGCACGCATCTATAATCCCGATAATACGAATGAATACTGGAGTCTGCACGGGAATCGTATGTTTTTGAGGGACGAGGGCAAGCAGGCGGTGTTAGACATGGCGGTGCACGATGAGATTTTTTATCAGATGGCAGTTGCAGAGGGCTTGGAGCTGACGCCGCAGGAGGAGGAGCATATCGCAAATGACAGATATGATTTCTGGAGCGATCTGGGTGAGGAGGAGCGCGCGGCTCTTGGAATTTCCGAGGATACGCTGCTTTGGAGCATCCGAAAGATCGCGCTTGCAGAGAAGGAGCAGCAGCTTTTGGCAGAGATAAAGCAATGCAGCTTTGAGGAATATTCACTTGGCGGGCAGGCGTATGAGCGGCTGCTTTCGGAGCATGAATATACGGTTGCAGAGGATATTTGGGAGCGGGTTCCGTTCGGCTCCGTGACGGTGAAGCATTAGACGGGCAGAAAATAAAAGAAAAGAAGCGGGAAAATGGCAGTAAAAATAAATCGAAATGCTCCCTGCTGGTGCGGGAGCGGCAAAAAATATAAGGTGTGTCATCAGAGCTTTGATGAAAGAATCGCGTTTGCGGCAGCAAGAGGACAGATTGTACCGCCGCGTGAGATCATTAAAAATGAGAAACAGATTGCAGGGATTCGGGAGAGCTGCAAGATCAATATTGCGGTTCTCGACGAGATAGAGGAGAAGATTCATGAGGGAATGGATACGGCGCAGATCGATCAGATCGTATATGAATTGACGACAAAGCTTGGCGGTGTGCCGGCGCCTCTGCATTATCAGGGGTATCCTTATAGCGTGTGCACCTCTATCAACGATCAGGTTTGTCACGGGTTTCCCTCAAAAGAGGTTATTTTGAGGGAGGGGGACATTATCAACGTGGATGTCTCGACGATTTTGAACGGATATTTTTCGGACTCCTCGCGGATGTTTTGTATCGGTGAGGTCAGCCCCGAAAAAAAGCGGCTTGTCCAGGTGACGAAGGAATGTGTTGAGCTTGGCTTAAAAGAGGTAAAGCCGTGGGGCAATCTCGGAGATATGGGGCAGGCGGTTCATGACCATGCGTTTGCAAACGGCTATACGGTTGTACGAGAGATTGGCGGGCATGGCGTGGGGCTTGCATTTCACGAGCAGCCGTGGGTTGGCTATAACAGCAAAAGGGGCGAGGAAATGCTTATGGCGCCCGGTATGATCTTTACGATAGAGCCGATGGTCAATATGGGCGGCGCGGATATTTTTATAGATGATAAGAATGAGTGGGAAGTATACACGAAGGACGGGATGCCGTCTGCACAGTGGGAAATTATGGTTCTTGTGACAGAGGAGGGACATGAGGTTCTCTGCTGGTAGGAAGGAATTGCGGCGGACCGTTTTGGTCCGCCGCTCTTTGGATCAGGAGCTATTGCATATGGATAAGAGGGGATGAGAAGCCTGCATCCCGTGTGAAGCAGTTATCAGGGCAAAAAAGGAGGGAACAGTCAATGGAAAAGGGCTTAAGGGAAGTACTGACGGAGGAGTTTTCTTTTTGGGAAAAGCTAAGCGATACAGAGCGGGAGAAGCTTTTGGCGGGCACGACGCGCAAGGCGTACGAAAAGGGCGGCATGGTGCACTCCGCCAGTGAAAAATGTCTGGGTCTGATCCTGGTGGAGCAGGGAAGGCTGCGCGTATATGTGGAATCGGAGGAGGGACGGGACGTCACTCTTTACCGGTTAGAGCCGGGAGACATCTGTACCCTGTCGGCTTCCTGCTTTATGAATGAGATCACGTTTGAGGTGATGATCGAGGCGGAGACGGACAGCCGGATCGTGCTGATCAATCCGTCTGTTTTTCAGCGGATCACAGCGGAAAATATTTACGCAGAAAATTATCTGTACAAGCAGACAGCATCGCATTTTTCGGATGTGATGTGGGCGATGCAGCAGATTTTGTTTTTGAGCTTTGATAAGCGTCTGGCAATGTTTCTGCTGGATGAAACTGCGAAAACAGGAGAGCTTACGCTTGCAATGACGCATGAGCAGATCGCAAAATATATCGGAAGCGCGCGAGAGGTTGTGTCGCGGATGCTTAAGTATTTTGAGGCGGAGGGCTATGTAAAGCTATCGCGTGGCAGGATCACGGTCACAGACACGGACGGTCTGGAGACGTTGATCTGACAGTTTTTGATTTACATTTTCAGAAAGAATGGAGGGGCTATGGAGGGAAGGATTTCAGGAAGAACGAAGGTCTTTGCGCTGCTTGGTTCACCGGTCAGCCATTCCGGCTCTCCGGCGATGTATAATTACAGCTTTGAACGTCTTGGGATTGATGCCGTCTATGTGGCATTTGATATTCCGCTTGCCAAAACGAGAGAGGCGGTAGAGGCGGTGCGGACGCTTCCGCTGTGCGGGTGCAATGTGACAATGCCCTGCAAAACAGAGGTGGTGCAATATCTTGACGAGCTTTCGGCGGCAGCGCGGCTAAGCGGTGCGGTAAATACGATCGTCAATGAAAACGGTCGGCTAAAGGGCTACATGACAGACGGAGAGGGCTTTGTCCGCAGCCTGCGGGAGCATGGCGTTTCGGTTGCCGGAAAAAAGCTTGTGATCGCAGGAAGCGGCGGCGCGGCAACGGCGATCCAGGTACAGTGCGCGCTGGACGGGGCAAGGGAGCTTGTGATTTTCAACCGAACCGCAGAAAAAGCAAGGAGGACGGCAGAGCGGATCTGTTCGGAGATTTCGGAGTGCACGATCAGAGTCTGCGAGCTGGCGGATCAGCGTCTGCTGGCGGAGGAAATGCGCACGGCGGATATTTTTGTCAATGGAACGAGCGTTGGAATGGCGCCGGAGACGGACAAAAGCGTGGTGGAGGATGCGAAGGCCCTCCGGCAGGGACTTGTTGTGGCAGATATTGTATATCATCCGAGAGAGACGAGATTGCTGCGCGAAGCGCGTGCGGCGGGCTGTGTCTGTATCGGCGGGACGGGGATGCTGCTGTGGCAGGGAGCGGCTGCATTTTCACTTTATACGGGGGAGGAAATGCCGGTCGCGGAGGTAAGAGAACGCTTTTTTGATTTATAGAATAATTTTGTCGGGATGAAAAAGTCTAAAAGAATGTGCGGCGGCAGAGCGCAGCCTGCGGAAAATGTGTATGCGCGGGACTTTTTGCATGAGAGAGGAAGATGGCGGTGAATAATATTTATCTGACCGGATTTATGGGAACGGGAAAAAGTACGATTGCGGGATTGCTGGCAAAGCAGATGGATACCATGTGCATGGATTTGGATGCCCAGCTTGAGCGGGAGCAGAAAAAAAAGATTTCAGAGCTGTTTGACACCTACGGGGAGGCATATTTCCGGGAGCTGGAGACGGCGCTTTTAAAGCGTCTGGAGCTTAGGGAGCGTCTTGTCATATCGTGCGGCGGTGGCGTTGTTTTAAGGGAGGAAAATATAGCGTCCATGAAAAGCGGCGGTAAGATCGTTCTCTTGACGGCAGAGCCGGAAACTGTATGGGCGCGTGTGCGGGGGAGACAGAGCCGTCCGCTGCTTAGGGGCTGTCAGGGAGCTTTTGACATAGAAAAATTGATGGAGCAGCGCAGAGCGTACTATGAGGC
>Garnier_p1__coassemble_1534_pt1 | contig 13125 bp, 11 predicted proteins | sample Garnier_p1__metabat2_high_PE_021 | metagenome-assembled genome bin Garnier_p1 | reverse complement strand
CGCAGTCATTGTACATACCCTTAAAAAATCTGTCCAGTTTATTGTAGCCGATTCACTTTGCATCGATCTGATTTTGTATTCTTCCGATGCAGAAAGAATTAGAGACGATAGTCTGCCACATTATTTCTTACGACGGGAAATATCTTGCCGATATGATTTTATGGTGTTTGAGCCAAGGATGCTCTCGGAGGGATTCCAAGACTAAATGAGCACTTGCTGGGCATGCAGAATCATTACTTGTACACAGAAGATATGAGTTGGCTGGCAATCGACAAGCAAGACAGAGTTGTCGATTGTATAGGCGACCACTCCATTTTCGGCACTACCGAGGGAAAGCTCCAACGCCGCTATGTAAAAGCTGCTTTGAAACGGAAAGGTGTTTGCACTCGTTTGCTGCATACCGCCAAAATGCATCTGAGGGAACAAGGCAAAACGGCGGATCATATCCATCAAAGCCCCTTAATCTCTTATAAATTCTCTCTGCTTCTCAATTACATTTCCACATATTCATCCAAAAGTATTATTTATTTGCAGCTAGAACTGTGTCGGATGGTGTCTCGAAAAGGGAATTTCATGGCAAAGCTTGAATTTTCCTGCACACGATGAAACTGCATAGAACCAAAATCATACCATAATCATATTACTGCAAGTATAAATGAAAAGGATGTTTGCAATCAATAAAAAACTGATTTAATATTTTAAGATTACAGCTCAACATGATCGGTCCATTATTGGATGGAACAAAGTAAAGAAATTATGCGGCAGAATATGGAGGGTAAAGTATTTCGGACAGGGAGACATTTGCAGGGGAAAGATAAAACAGGATCGGTGCATGGCTGAATAATTTCTGATTGACGCTTCAAGTCTTTAGGGTTATGATAGAATGGACTTCAAATGTAATTTAAAAGACAAAAGAAAAAACGGAGAGAGCCTCAACGCACAATTTTTTATCTTCGGATGAGAGGAAGAAAAGCTGGCTTGAGGGGAAACTGGGAGTGTCTATCATGGATGTAAGGGAGTATTTGATTTTAATCCGTCAGGAAGACAAGACAAAAGACATTGAGTTTCTGAAGGAGGAGCGGGCTCGGCAGAAAATATATATTACTTTTTCGGGAAATCCTAAAACATATTCTTACGCGGCATCTAATGTGATGATACGAAGGAATCCGAAACGGCTGGATATAGATAGAAAGAATGTGTATGTGAATATGACATGGGTGGATGCTGTGATGGTTCTTGGCTTTGGAGGGTGGATGCGCATATTTGAAGCAGACCAAACGATACACACGCAGATGTCAAAGCATGTGAGGATTTGCGATCGATCAATGGAGCAAGGTCCTGAGAGCATTTTGGGTTATTTCAAAGAAATCTCCTGCTATACAGATGAGAACTCTGAAAATGGATTTTTGAAACGGGAAATTGACAAGATTCAGGCGATTCATCCGGAATGTGTATTGGGACGGTATTTGAGCGGCGAAGCTATTTTGGAAAGAAAGGCAGATTTGGAACGTGTCATTTTTCCGTTTTATTTTAATTTGAGTCAGAAAGAGGCTTTGGAAAATGCATTGATGCATTCTGTTTCCGTCATTATGGGACCGCCGGGAACGGGGAAAACACAGACCATTTTAAATATTGTTGCCAATCTGATCTTCAATGAAAGAAAGAGCGTTGCGGTTGTTTCCAACAATAATGAGGCGGTATTCAATATTATTGAGAAGCTTGGCAAGAAACATTATGGCTTTCTTGCAGCATTATTGGGAAGAAAGGAAAAACGGGAAGCTTTTTTTAAGAATTCGCCGATTCCCAAGGTAAAAGGCTGGGGATGTGAGGAATCGGAGGAGGAACTTACAGAAGCAATCCGCACATGGAACATTCGTCTTGCAAAGCTTATGGACAGCGAGAGAAGGCTTGTGATGCGAAAGCAGGAGTTAAGAGATTGGGAGCTGGAAGAAAAGCATTTTGCAGAGTATTTTAAGAGGAAAAATATCAGTGACGCAGTAAAGCTTCCGTCGTTTAGCAAAAATCCCGAAAAAATCTTGAGCTTCCTTGCAAGCGCCGCCGTTGCAGAAGAAAGCGATCAGTCAAAAAAGTTGCTGTATCGGATCGGACTTTTTATCAAATATGGAATTTTCCGCATCAAAAATCTCAAGGAAAATGAAGCTGCTGTGTTTTTGGCGCTTCAGAAGAAATTTTATCAATTAACGATTCAGGGACTGAAGCAGGAGATTGAGCAGCTTGAGGAGTTTTTAAAAGAAAATTCATTTGATGTGTTAAAAGAAGAACATCAGGCGTGCTCTGAAAAATTATTTCGGAATGCTTTATTTGAAATGTATGAAAAAGTTGATGCATGCAGCTTTACATTGGAGAATTATAAAGAGCACTTTCAGGCGTTTGTGCAGCAATATCCCATCATTTTAAGCACAACCTTTTCTCTGCGCCAGTGCATTCCAAAGAATTGTCTCCTTGATTATGTGATCATTGATGAAGCATCGCAGGTGGATCTGATCACGGCGGCGCTTGTCCTTTCCTGCTGCAGAAACGTTGTGATTGTCGGCGATCTAAAACAGCTCTCCCAGATTACGGATGGGAAAATTGAAGAAAAGCTAAGAGCACCAAAAGCGACAGGCGCATACGATTACTTTCGTCAAAGTATTTTATCTTCCTTTATCGAGCTTTATGGAGAAAAAATCCCGACCGTTACATTGCGGGAGCATTACCGCTGCCATCCGCAGATCATTGAATTTTGCAATCAGAAATATTATGACGGGAAGCTGATCGTCTATACAAAGGAGGAGCCACAGGATCAACCGCTGTGGATTTATAAAACCGCACCGGGAAATCATATGAGGCGGGTTACACAGGGAGCCGGCGCTGGAATTTATAATCAGAGAGAAATTGAGACAGTGGCAGAGGAAGTGCTTAGAAATCCCGAATGTCAGGTCGAGAATGAGCGTATCGGAGTGGTAGCGCCTTATCGAAAGCAGGCGGTTGAGGCGGGGGCTATGCTGGATAAAAAAATTGAGAGCGATACGGTACATAAATATCAGGGCAGAGAAAAAGAGACGATCATCATGTCTACGGTTCTTGGAGACACATGGTATGCGCGGAGGAACTATGCGTTTGCGGATGATGCCAGAATGGTAAATGTTGCGGTTTCAAGAGCGATTCGTCAGTTTGTGCTAGTCACAGACCAGAATTTTTTCTTACATCATGGGGAGCACATCGGAGATCTGATCCGGTATGTTCAGTATCATACATTGGATCAGGCGGTAGTTGAAAGTCAGATTGTGTCAGTGTTTGATCTTTTATACAGCAAATATTCAGAAAAATTACAGCCGATAAAAGAAAAAATGCTTCCGACTGCCAGATTTCAGTCAGAGGAAGCGCTGCGCGTATTATTGGAGGAGATTTTAGCGCAGGAGGAATTTTTAAGATTTTCTTATGCACAACAGGTGTATTTGTTAAATTTAATAGAAGGGACTGCTCATTTGACAAAGGAGGAAGCCGGTTATGTAAAAAATCGTGCGTCGGTTGATTTCGTACTTTTTTACAGACAGGACAAGGTTCCGGTGCTTGTGATCGAGGTCGATGGCTTTGCATTTCATGAAAATAATCCGATGCAGCAGACAAAGGATCGTTTGAAGGACAGTATTTTGGAGAAGTCGAAGATTCCGTATTTGCGCTTGAAAACAAATGGGAGCGGCGAACGGGAAAAGATAGAAGCACGCTTGCGAACCCTTGCGGCAGCGCCGGTTGTTTACAAGCCTATGACTGAATGATATAATAAAATAGCTCAAATGAGAGAGCATACTCCGTAAGGGAGCCTGGTGCGAAAAATCATACGGATGTATTTATATTTCATGCGGCTGTTTGTTCTGAGTGAAAACAAGCAGCATTTAGACAGACGTAAATATGATATTTTCGTCACAGTATTATGATAATAAGTCACTCAGAAATGAGGATGGATATGTGCAGAGTATTGGATAAACTAAAAGGAAAAGAGGCAGAGGAGCTGCTGGCAGAATATGCCGTCGACGATTCCGTTCCCGTTAATTTAAACCAGATATTGCTTAATATCGGTTTATCCGCACTTCCAAAGAATTTTGCGGATTTGGAAAAATCATTGGGGAGGAAAAAGGGAGATATACTTGGACTGATCATTGCAAAAGGAGGAAAAGCTGCCATTTTTTTTAAAAAGGATGATCCGCTTAATCATCAAAGATGTGTCATCGCACATGAATTGGCGCATTGCTGTCTGCACTACACGGAACTTGAGGAGATCCGTCATATTGAATTAAGAGAAGACCGTAATGGTGAGGATGTGCGGGAGAGAGAGGCGGAGATATTTGCCGGGCAGCTTTTAATTCCGGTCAAAAGGCTGCGGGAGATCTATCTTGATTTGGCAATTCCAGATTCTATTACATTGGCAAATAAATTTGCTGTCTCCACAAGTATGATGGAGGAACGGCTGGATTATCTGAAAATATCGTATATTAATAAGGATGGGCAGACGATAGTTTATGAAAATGAATGAAGCACCGAACAAAATGGGGACGGAGCATCCCGAGCTGGATCAAATACATATTCCGGACGAGCCGAAGGTTGACCTAAATATTCCAAATGCAGACGACCAATATGTCACGGATATGAACCAGAGCTTTGCCATGAAGCGCAAGCTTTATGTGCATGTCCTTGCTCCGCAATTAGAGAAAAATGAAAAGCTGAAAAGAGATCTTAAGATACGGTTGATGACGAACATATTTCGGATTTTGAAATGGCAGTTCATAGCAACCTATGTTTTTGTGGGATTGATGACGATCAGTCTGATTTTTTCCGCATATTTAAAAATTCCGGAGTCCTTGGTAGAGGCGGGAATCTCATTTATGAAATTTTACATAACGTCGATTATTGTTGAGCTGATTTCCATTTTATTCTTTATTGTGAAAAATGTGTTCGATACGTCCATTATCGATTTGTTTAAAAATTTTGACAAAAATAAAGAGAAAAGGGAAACGCCTGATTCATTAGAGTGATAAATTCAGCCGAATGAGTGGAACGCGGACAGAGCGGTCGGTCGGTTTTACGATTTTTACATAGCTGCAGTCATTTTGGATGGAATAAGTATCGGCGGAGTAGCACATGATAGGAATACAGTTTCCTGGTAAACACCTTCGTCTCCTATGAGCACAAACGTGTGCTTCGCACACGGTCGCGTTGCGATAAACAGTAAAGGAAGCACACTTTTGCCGCGCTGCGCAGGATTGCGAAGCAATACTTCCACTCATGCGCGTGCGCATCCTCACACAAGCATCCATCATTTGATTTATGAAAAGAAACGTACAAAGGTATTGTATGGATAAGGGAATGGGAACGTTATTATGATATTAAGTGTCAGCAGAAGGACTGATGTGCCAAATTACTATTCAGACTGGTTTTATCGCAGGATCAAAGAAGGATTTTTATATGTAAGAAACCCGATAAATGCGCATCAGGTGAGCCGGATCGAATTGTCGCCCAAGGCGGTGGACTGTATGGTGTTCTGGACGAAAAATCCGGCAAATATGCTGGAAAAATTAGATTGCCTTAAGGATTACACCTATTATTTTCAGTTTACAATCACGGGCTATGGGAGAGACATAGAGCCGGGGCTTCCGGGGAAAAGGGAGACGCTGATACCAACGTTTCGGAGGCTGTCTCAAAAAATTGGAAAAGAAAGGGTCATATGGCGGTATGACCCCATTTTTATCAGCCAGAGATACACGGCAGAATATCATGTAAAAGCGTTTGCGGAAATTGCCCGCAGCCTTGCGAACGACACAAAAAAGGTTGTCATCAGTTTTGGCGATTTCTATGAAAAAACACGGCACAATCTGAAGGAATGCGGCATCCGGCAGATGAAAAGAGAAGAAATGTTTGCACTGGCGGGGCAAATGGCAAGGATTGCATCTGAGTACGGACTTGCCATTGAGACATGCGCGGAGCAGATCGCACTTGAATCAGTCGGAATTTCACACGGGAGCTGTGTCGATCAACAATTCATGGAACAGCTTTTGGGCTGTGCGCTGACAGGAAAAAAGGATAAGAGCCAAAGGCAGGAATGCGGGTGCTTGGAGAGCATAGACGTGGGGGCGTACGATACCTGCCCGAGCGGCTGTAAGTATTGTTATGCCAATCAAAGCAGCGGTGCGGTAAAAGAGCGGTTGAAATTTTGGGATGAGGAATCGCCTCTGCTGTGCGGACATCTTTCGGCAGATGACAGGCTCACCGTCAGAAAGGTCAAGTCATTGAAGGATACACAGCTTTCTTTTTTTAACAGTTGATCTTAGAAAAAGAGTGGGCAGCAGTATCCGTATTAAAAAATAAGAAGCTTTTTATAGCGCAGAGGTATCATAGTATGTTATTTAACTCATATGTATTTGTATTTGTGTTTTTTCCGGCAGTCCTTCTTAGCTGGTACGGTGCAAACCGTCTTGGGTGGTCAAAAGCAGCACAGGCAGGTCTGGTGCTGCTTTCGCTTGTTTTTTACGGATATGGGCATCCGGAATATATTGTGCTGATACTGGCAAGTGTGTTTGGAAATTATGCGATTAGCTGGATGATGGAGTATTTTGGAGCGCGCAGCCAGAACGCAAAGAGGGTATACCGTGTTCTGGGAATTTTGGGGATTGTATTTAATCTGGGGCTGTTGTTTTATTTTAAATATTATGATTTCTTTGTCAGAAACATCAATCAGATCATAGATACCGGACTTACCGTGAAAAATATTGCGCTGCCGCTTGGGATCAGCTTTTTTACGTTTCAGCAAATTTCCTTTATTGCAGATCGGATGTGCAGGAGGGCGCCGCATTACGCGCTGGCGGACTATATGAATTTTGTCACGTTTTTCCCGCAGCTTGTGGCAGGACCGATCGTGAGTCATCACGACCTTGTGCCGCAGTTTCAGAAAATCGGGCAAAAGAGTGTCTCGATTTTTAAACATGCCGGGTGGACGCCTGTGGGGCGCAGCAATATTGAGATGGGCGCGTGCCTTTTTATCGCGGGTCTTGCCAAAAAGGTGCTGCTTGCCGACAAGCTTGGCGTGCTGGTGGATTACGGCTATGGCAACATTGCGGGTCTTGATGCGGTGAGTGCATTTGTCGTGATGCTGTGCTACACCTTTCAGATTTATTTTGATTTCAGCGGTTACTGTGACATGGCAGTGGGGCTTGGATGGATGCTGCATATCAACCTGCCGCAGAATTTCAATTCCCCGTATAAGGCGGCATCTATCAAGGAGTTTTGGAACCGCTGGCATATGACGCTCAATGATTTTTTTACGCAGTATATCTATATCCCGCTTGGAGGAAGCAGGAATGGAACGATGAAGCGTATCCGCAACATTATGATCGTATTTTTCATTAGCGGCATCTGGCATGGAGCGGCGTGGAGCTTTGTGCTTTGGGGCGTGGCGCACGGCGTGCTGATGTGTGTGGAACCGCTGTTTGGGAAGCTCTGTAAGTGGGGGCGCTGGCTGATCACATTCTCCTTTGTCAATCTTGCGTGGGTGCTGTTTCGGAGCGGTTCTATCTCCGTTGCACTGCAGTTTTACCGCAAACTATTTTCTTTTTCCTATACGGGTGCTGTTTGGAAGCTCGCAGAGCAGACGGAGGCGTCCTGGAATTATCCGGGCAGACTGTTCCTCTCATGTGTGGGAGCGGAGGGACTGGCAGCAGGTTATCCGATGTTCATTCTTTTGTTGCTGCTTGTATTTTGTGCGTTTCTTTGCACGAGAAGGAATGCCTATGAGCGTGTGTGCGCGTGTGAGGCGACTACGGCGAAAATGTGGGGACTTGCGATACTTTTTGTGTTGAGTGTTGCTTCCTTTGCCGGTGTCACGACCTTTTTATATTTTAATTTTTAGGAGGAGCGTATGAACAGTCGTAAGAAAATATATCAGTTGCTGGCTGCGATTGCGCTGCTGCTTTTTGGAACAGCGCTGTTTGTGTATCTCGTTGATCCCTTTTTTCATTACCATGAGCCGTGGTTTGGGTTAAAGGCGGTAGAGGATGAAAAGGAATATCAGGTGCCCGGAATGCTCAAAAATTTTGAGTACGAGGGGGTGCTGGCGGGATCCTCGGTTGTCATGAGCATGAATACGGATACGCTAAAAGAACGCTTTGGATGTGAGACGGTCAAGGCAGTCGGCGGTTCGGCATCTGCGCCGCTCCTGGATGATTATCTTTCTATTGCATTTGAAAATCATGAGATTTCCTATGTGTTTTACGGCGTGGATGTTTTTTCTTTTTACAATCCGCCGGACATGAAGACCATATCGGAGGATGTGGAATTTCTGGTGAATGCGAATCCGTTTGACGATGTGGAATATCTTTGGAATATGGATATTATCGGAAGAAAAATTCCTGATATGATAGTGACGTCGCAGGATCAGAGCTATGAGGAGGGGCTGATCTATCAGTTAAATAAAGATGTTCCGGTAGGACCGGAGGCAGTACTTGAAATGCACTGTCCGGGCGTTGGTAGCGTACAGGATCCCAAGCCGCTGAATTGGCAGGAAGCCTATGTGACAGAAAATATCGACCGTCTGGAGGCGCGTGTGCTGGAAAATCCTGACACGGAGTTCTTGTTTTTTATTCCGCCGTATAGTATTGTATGGTGGGATGATGCCTATGAGAAGGGACTGCTTGATACCTATCTGTATACTTTAGAGCGTTGTATGGAGCGTCTGCTTCCCTATGAAAATGTCCGTTTTTACGCGACGGAGTTCAATGAGGCGGCGACGATCACGGATGTGTATCAGTATATGGACTATATTCATGGCAGTGTTCCTGTGACAGAGCGGATGGCACAGAAGGTCGGCTCACCGGAGGATGAGATTACGATCGACACCTATCAGAGTGAGCTTGCGCAGCTTCGCGAGGTGTTTGCGCGGTTTCGCGCCCGCGTGGAGACAGAGGGATATGGATTTATCTATGAGGGACCAATCGGATAGGTGTGTTGTGATAGATGCGGGAAGTGAGAAAAGTATTGACAGGAAGGAGAAAAAGGGATGAGAGTTGGAATGGGATATGATGTGCATAAATTAGTGGAGGATAGAGACCTGATCATTGGTGGAGTGAAGATTCCGCATACCTTTGGTCTGCTGGGACATTCGGATGCCGATGTATTGCTGCACGCGGTCATGGATGCGCTTTTGGGAGCGGCGGGGCTTGGAGACATCGGAAAGCATTTTCCGGATACCGATCCGCAGTACCGCGGCATTTCCAGTGTGAGGCTGTTGGAGTATGTGGCGAAGCTGCTTGGTGAGCGGGGATATATCGTCGGAAATATTGATGCGACGATCATTGCACAGCGTCCAAAGATGCGTCCGTATATTGAGGAAATGGAGCAGAATATCGCGTCGGCGCTTGGGATTGATGCGGGTCAGGTCAATGTGAAGGCGACGACTGAGGAAGGGCTCGGATTTACCGGAACGGAGCAGGGAATTTCTGCACAGGCAATCTGTGCCCTGACCTCGGTCTATGAGGGAAGCGTGGCGGTTGCAGATTCAGCAGGCGGCTGCGGTGGCTGCGGCGGCTGCGGCGGCTGCGGAAGATAAAAAAGCATTGACAAAACGCAGAGAACTGCATAAACTATAATATCAAGGGAAAAGCGAGGAACGGAAAGAGTAGGAACTCAGGCGTCCAAAAGAGAGAGACTGTCATCGGCTGAAAGCAGTCTTGGGAAAGAGAGTTTTAAAGTGCCTCCGGGAGCTGATCCGGTGAGAGGAGAGCAGAGGCTGTCCGGTAGTCGGGTACGTTTCGCACGCGTTATGTGCTTTGAGGGAAAATCATTTGATTTTCAGTAGAGTGGAACCGCGGATTATTTCGTCTCTGTGAGAGGAAATGATCCGTTTTTTTTTATGACATAGGAGATTGCTTCGCAATCATGCTCGGCGCGGAAAAAGTGTGCTTCGTTTATAGTTTATTACAACGCGAGAGTGTGCTGCATCGGAATAAATCATGTGTTAGCTGCTTGTAATGACAAAAAGTATTGAAGCAGTACTTTTTGGAGGGGATTTTTCATATGCTTTTATTTTGGGAGACAGGAGGGAGGGCAGATGGGTATGTTAAATTATATAAAGGAAGAATTCAGAGTGATCAAGGAACGCGATCCGGCAATAAAATCTCCGCTGGAGGTTTTGCTTTATCCGACGTTTCATGTTATGCTTAGCTATAGGCGTGCGCACCGTCTTTATGAGAGGGGGCATTATTTCCGTGCGCGTTTGATTTCTCAGCGTGCGGCGCGCAGGACGGGAATCGAGATTCATCCGGGAGCAGTGATCGGAAAGGGATTTTTTATTGATCACGGAAGCGGTGTGATCATTGGGGAAACGACGATCATTGGCGATAACGTTACGTTATATCAGGGCGTGACGCTTGGAGGAACGGGAAAGGAAACCGGAAAACGTCATCCGACCATCCGCGATAATGTGATGATCAGCGCCGGAGCGAAGATCATCGGTTCTTTTACCGTCGGTGAAAATTCAAAGATCGGTGCGGGCAGCGTTGTCATTGAGGAGGTACCGCCGAACTGCACGGTTGTCGGCGTGCCGGGACGTATCGTCAAGCGGGGAGATGTCAAGATTCCGCGCAGCGACATGGACCAGGTTCATCTGCCTGATCCTGTGAAAGAGGATATTTCTGTTTTGCAGCATGAAAATGCGGAGCTTGTCAACCGCGTGCTTGATCTGGAGCAGACAGTGCGGGAGCTTTCCGGAAAGGTAGGCGCAGATCATGCGGTAATGTAGGGGAAGCGGCATTTTGCAAACGTAAATAAAGAAGGAAGGAATGGAGAATACGAAGTGGAGAATCAATTTCAGTTTTATAACACATTGACAAGAAAGGTGGAGACAGTCATTCCCCATGAGGATGGCAAAATTTCGATGTATACCTGCGGACCGACCGTGTATCACTATGCACATATCGGAAATCTGCGCAGCTATATTATGGAGGATGTTTTGGAGAAAGCGCTGCGCTATGTCGGCTATGACGTAAAGCGTGTCATGAATATCACGGATGTCGGTCATCTTTCCTCTGACGCGGATACCGGAGAGGATAAGATGCTAAAGGGAGCAAAGCGTGAGCATAAGACCGTGATGGAGATTGCGCAGTTTTATACAGATGCATTTTTTGACGACTGCAGGAAGCTCAATATTAAGACGCCGGATGTGGTAGAGCCTGCGACAAACTGCATCCCGGAATTTATTCATATGGTGGAGGCGCTGCTGGAAAAGGGCTTTGCTTATGTGGCCGGAGGCAATGTTTATTTTGATACCTCAAAGCTTTCTGATTATTATGTTTTTTCTTCCCAGAGCGAAAAGGAGCTGCTTGTCGGAGTCCGCGATGATGTGGAGGAGGATGCGAATAAGAAGAATAAAAATGATTTCGTACTCTGGTTTACAAAGTCAAAGTTTGAGGATCAGGCGTTAAAATGGGAGAGTCCGTGGGGCGTCGGCTATCCGGGCTGGCATATTGAGTGTTCCTGCATCAGCATGAAGCATCTGGGAGAATATATGGATATTCACTGCGGCGGTGTTGATAATATTTTCCCGCATCACACGAATGAAATTGCGCAGTCGGAGAGCTATCTGGGACATAAGTGGTGCAATTACTGGTTCCATGTGAACCATCTGAACGATAAGTCCGGTAAGATGAGTAAGTCGAAGGGAGATTTCCTGACGGTATCGCTTCTTCAGGAGAAAGGGTATGACCCGATGGTCTACCGTATGTTCTGCTTACAGTCACATTATCGGAAGCCGCTGGAATTTTCTTATGAAGCGCTTGATAATATGAGCGCGGCATACCATAAGCTTGTTCGTAAGATTGCAGAGTTAAAAGACGATGGGGAAGTTGATGAAGCATGCGTTCGCACATACAAGGAGCGGTTCTCGGAGGCGCTTTGCAATGATATGAATACGTCTATGGCAATCACGATTGTCTATGACCTGCTCAAGGAACAGACGAACGATGCGACAAAGCTTACGCTTATTAAGGATTTTGACGAGGTTCTTTCGTTGAATCTGACAATGGCAAAGGCGGCGCAGGAGGCAGAGAAGCAGAGTGTCGACGCGGCGTTTGAGGAATATATTCATGCGAAAATTCAGGAGCGTAAGGAAGCGAAGGCGGCGAGGGATTTTGCGAAGGCGGATGAAATCCGCGAGGAGCTTCTGCAAAAGGGAGTCGTTATTAAGGACACGAGAGAGGGCGTTGTCTGGAGTGTGCAGTAGAAGGAAGGAAATGCGTGGATGAAAAAGGGGATTGATTCCTATTTAAAGGAGCAGTTTCAGATTGCCGACGTGGATATTCGCACTTATTCACCGCTCACGCTGGCATATATCGGAGACGGTATTTATGATCTGGTCATACGTTCGGTTGTTGTGGCGCGGGGAAATACAAGAGCGGGGGAGCTTCATAAGAGGACAAGCCAGATTGTAAAGGCGCATACGCAGGCGCAGATGATGGAAGCGCTGCTGCCATTGCTGACGGAGGAGGAAGCGGATATTTACCGCAGAGGAAGAAATGCAAAGTCATCGACGATGGCAAAGAACGCAACGATGTCAGATTATCGGAAAGCGACCGGGTTTGAGGCACTGATGGGCTGGCTGTATGTCAAGGATGAATTTGAGCGTCTTGTGGAGCTTGTAAAAGCGGGGGCAGAGAGCTTAAAGCTGCGCCTGTAAAAAACAGCGCGAAAGAGCAGACAGGTATGATGTGAAGAACTGTGCGTAGGATGAGACAGGTATGATGTGAAGAACTGTGCGTAGGAGCAGGCATGGAATGGTAACACTGCACTTTGGAATGGAGAAAATATGGGATATGAGGAATTAAAGATCGAGGGACGAAATGCGGTGCTTGAGGCATTTCGTTCCGGCAGAACGATTGACAAATTATATGTGCTGGATGGTTGTGTGGACGGACCGGTACGAACGATTGTCCGAGAGGCAAAAAAACATGACACACTTTTAAATTTTGTGGGAAAGGAGCGCCTGGATCAGCTTTCCGAGACCAAGAAGCATCAGGGTGTCATTGCAGTTGCAGCCGCTTACGCCTACGCAGCGGTGGACGATATGCTTGCGGCAGCGGAGGC
>Garnier_p1__coassemble_1512_pt1 | contig 13273 bp, 10 predicted proteins | sample Garnier_p1__metabat2_high_PE_021 | metagenome-assembled genome bin Garnier_p1 | reverse complement strand
TCCTTGCACAGGCAGGTCAGTCGATGCTTGCACAGGCAAATCAGGCAACACAGGGAGTTCTGGCGCTGCTGCAGTAATTGATTAGTTTCATACTGTGAAAAATTCAACCGCTTACGAATGGCGGAATTAGAATGAATTGCCGTCATAATAAGGCAATTTATGGATTGCAGCCGTAATATAAGAAAGCGGTTGTGAAAACAGTCTGGATAAAAGAGGATTTTCAATTTGCATGCGTGCGTTGGAAATCCTCTTTTTGCGGTTATATTTCCCCGTGATGAAAATAAAGCGGCAGCTTATTTCAGCGAAAGCAGGGAGATTGACAGGAGGAAATGTTTAATCAGCCCATAGCGAATCGGCGGCGCGCAGCCTGAACTTTTCGTCAACCTGCTTCCCTTTTTTGACAAAAACTGTCACTTTGACGAACGCTTTTGGAAACAATCTCAATGACTGTGAGATTCTACAAGAATTGCGAAATTTCTTTGTGTAGCCGGTCTATGGTGTTTTTTTTGTTTTTTTTGTATAGTAAATATAACAAGAACGTAAGGATTTTTTAGGAGGTACATGCACCAATGGCAAGCTTATCAATGAAAGATATTTGCAAGGTTTATCCAAACGGCTTTGAGGCTGTCAAGAATTTCAACCTTGAGGTGGAGGATCAGGAATTTATTATTTTCGTAGGACCGTCAGGATGCGGTAAGTCTACGACACTTCGTATGATCGCAGGTCTGGAGGAGATTTCTTCCGGTGAGTTCTATATCGACGGCAAGCTGATGAACGATGTTGAGCCGAAGGACAGGGATATTGCGATGGTATTCCAGAACTACGCGCTTTATCCGCATATGACCGTATTTGACAATATGGCGTTTGGTCTGAAATTAAGAAAGGTTCCAAAGGACGAGATCAAGAAAAAGGTAGAGGAGGCTGCGAAAATCCTTGACCTTGAGAAGCTTTTGGATCGTAAGCCGAAGGCTCTTTCCGGAGGTCAGAGACAGCGTGTTGCGATGGGACGTGCGATCGTCCGTAATCCGAAGGTATTCCTGATGGATGAGCCGTTATCCAACCTGGATGCGAAGCTGCGTGTGCAGATGCGTTCCGAGATCGCTTCCCTGCATAACAGACTGAAAGCAACGATCATCTACGTTACACATGATCAGACGGAGGCTATGACATTAGGTACGAGAATCGTCGTATTAAAGGACGGCGTGATCATGCAGGTAGATTCTCCGCAGAAGCTGTACAATGAACCGAATAATTTATTTGTTGCCGGATTTATCGGCTCTCCGCAGATGAACTTTGTGGATGCAGCATGTAAGGTAGAGGGAGAGAAGGTAACGCTTACCTTTGAGAATACAACGATCACACTGCCTCCTGCAAAGGCTAAGAAGCTGGCAGACGGCGGCTACAACGGAAAGACGGTTGTAATGGGTATCAGACCGGAGGACATCGGCGATTCCCAGATCGAGATCGAGGCACACAAGGATGCTTCCTTTGAGACAGAGGTGACCGGCTATGAGCTTTTAGGATCAGAGGTTTTGTTATACTTTAACGTAGCGGGCGGCGCAATGACTGCAAAGGTTGACTCAAGAACGACTGCACGCATGGGAGATCATATCAAGCTTGCAATGGATCCGGAAAAGATTCATGTATTTGACAAAGAAACTGAATTGACAATCACAAATTAATTCAGTAAAATAAAAACAGGTATAGACAAAAACTGGGTGCGGCTGTACCCAGTTTTTATGCGTGTGACGCAGGGATAGGAAGGTAGGAGAAATGATTTCAAATCACAGGATTCAGGTAGCGTTAGAAGAAATACAGGAAATTTCCAAAATGGATCTGGCAGTTTACACGGAAAAGGGAAAGCAGATAGCCGCGACGTTTCAGCCGGATCAGGATATGGAGGCTGCGGTTGTTTCTTTTGCCGACTCTATGGCGGAGAGTCAGATGCTTTCCGGTTGTCATTTTTTTAAGGTGATGGTAGACGGAGAGTTGGAATATGTTCTTTTGACGCGCTCCCCTGCGGAGGATGCATATATGGTGGGACGCTTGGCGGTGTGCCAGATCCGCAATCTGGTGTCGGCGTATATGGAGCAGTTTGACCGCAATAATTTTATGCAGAATATTCTTCTCGGAAATATGCTTGTGGTAGATATGTATAACAAAGCGAAGAAGCTTCATATCGAGCAGACAGAGCGCGTGGTATTTGTCATCGATCTGGAAAACAGCAAGGATTCTGCCGCGATGGAGCTGGTAAAGAACCTTTTTATGACAAGGGCGAAGGATTTTGTCACAGAGGTGGACGAGCAGAGCATCATACTGATCAAGGACACGGAGGAGCTGCAGGATGATGAAAAGCTTGATGCGCTGGCGTCCATGATCGTGGATAACATGCATACAGAGGCGATGGTGCGCGCACGCGTGGGATATGGAAACCGCGTGACGAATCTGCAGGATATTGCAAGGTCTTATCAGGAGGCAAAGATGGCGCTTGAGGTCGGCAGGATTTTCTACGCGGAGAAGGAGACGGTCGCTTACCGCTATCTTGGCATTGGGCGTTTGATCTATCAGCTTCCGATGTCGCTGTGTGAGATGTTTATCCATGAGGTATTCGGGGATGAGATACCGGATGTATTTCAGGAGGAGACGACAACGACGATTCAGAAATTTTTTGAAAATAATCTGAATATCTCGGAGACGGCGCGGCAGCTTTATGTACACAGGAATACACTGGTATACCGTCTGGAACGTTTACAGAAGATTATCGGGCTTGATATTCGCAGATTTGACGATGCGATGACTTTTAAAATTGCTATGATGGTAATTTCGCATATGCAGTATGTAGAGGAGCGGCAATAGCGTATTTGCCGGGAGAGACAGGAGATGTGCGTGGAAGTGTAGGAAAATTCGCTTCCGCGTATTTTTTCGTTTTAAATTAGGAAATTTCCTGTTTCAGATCGGATAAAACGGACGGTAGGGATCGCGTTGCGGCGGATCGACAGATGCTGCAGACGCAGTTGGCTACGGGAGGAGTGTCTCATGGCAAAACATATGTTCTAAATTGCTTGCATATCAGTGGAAAAGTATGGTATAGTAGCAAAAGACGCATTTTGAGCAGAAAGACGAGGTTTTAAGAAATGGCAAAGACAGCAGCTTACGACGAGAGCAGTATTTCCGTATTGGAGGGATTGGAAGCCGTCAGGAAAAGACCCGGTATGTATATCGGAAGCGTGTCGAGGAAGGGGCTGAATCATTTGATCTATGAGATTGTAGATAATGCGGTGGACGAGCATTTAGCAGGCGCTTGCGATACGATATATGTGACGCTGGAGGCAGACGGTTCCTGTACCGTGGAGGATAACGGGCGGGGCGTTCCGATCGGGATGCACGCGAAGGGCGTTTCCGCGGCGCGGATTGTCTACACGACGCTCCATGCGGGCGGGAAATTCGATGATTCCGCATACAAGACGAGCGGAGGTCTGCACGGAGTGGGCTCCTCTGTCGTTAATGCGCTCTCGACGTATCTGGATGTGGAGATCAGCCGCGAGGGGTATGTGCATCATGACCGCTATGAGCGAGGCGTTCCTGTCGTGGAGCTGGAAAACGGCTTGCTGCCGAAGCTTGGAAGGACGAAAAAGACGGGAACGAAGGTCAACTTTCTGCCTGATCCCGAGATTTTTGAAAAGACAAGATTTAAGGAGGACGAGGTCAAGAGTCGTCTGCACGAGACGGCTTACTTAAATCCCGCGCTTACGATTATTTATGAGGATCGCAGGGGCGAGCAACCGGAGCAGATCGTCTACCATGAAAATGAGGGGATTCAGGGATTTGTCAAGGATATTAATAAAAACAGCGAGGTTCTTCACGATGTCATCTATTTTAAGGGAGAGGCAGAAGGCATTACAGTGGAGGCGGCATTTCAGTATACCAACGAGTTTCATGAGAATATCCTTGGATTTTGCAACAATATTTTTAATGCGGAGGGCGGTACGCACATCACCGGTTTTAAGACGGTGTTTACGACCGTGATCAATTCCTATGCCAGAGAGCTTGGCATCCTAAAGGAAAAGGACGCGAATTTTACGGGAGCTGACGTAAGAAACGGGCTGACGGCTGTCGTTTCGATCAAGCATCCGGATCCGAGGTTCGAGGGACAGACGAAGACGAAGCTTGACAATCAGGATGCCTCGCGTGTGACGGCGAAGGTCACGGGAGATGAGATACAGCTTTATTTCGATAAAAATCTCGATACGTTAAAAACAGTCATCTCCTGTGCCGAGAAGGCGGCGAAAATCCGCAAGTCGGAGGAGCGGGCAAAGACAAATCTTTTGACAAAGCAGAAGTTTTCCTTTGATTCCAACGGTAAGCTGGCAAATTGTGAGAGCAGGGACGCTTCTATCTGTGAGATTTTTATTGTGGAGGGAGATTCGGCGGGCGGCTCAGCCAAGACGGCGAGAGACAGGAGCTTTCAGGCGATTCTTCCGATTCGGGGAAAGATTTTGAATGTAGAGAAGGCGAGTATCGACAAAGTCCTTGCCAATGCCGAGATCAAGACGATGATCAATGCATTCGGCTGCGGATTTTCGGAGGGGTACGGCAATGATTTTGATATTACGAAGCTCCGCTATGACAAGATCATCATTATGGCAGATGCCGATGTCGACGGCGCGCATATTTCCACGCTGCTGCTGACGCTGTTTTACCGCTTTATGCCGGAGCTTATTTATGAGGGGCATGTCTATGTTGCAATGCCGCCTCTTTATAAGGCGATTCCGGGAAGGGGCGAGGAGGAGTATCTCTATGATGATGCGGCGCTGGAGCGCTATCGGCGCACACACAAGGGAAGCTTTACACTGCAGCGCTATAAGGGTCTTGGAGAGATGGATGCAGAGCAGCTTTGGGAGACAACGCTCGACCCGAAACGGCGTATGCTAAAGCGGATTGAGATCGAGGACGGCCGTATGGCGTCTGATATTACCGAGCTTTTGATGGGCAACGACGTGCCTCCGAGAAAAACATTTATCTATGAGCATGCGACAGACGCGCAGCTTGATATATAGCGGCAGTCTGGTGCGGAGAGATAGAAAGGGAGCAGAAGTATGAGAGAGGAAGAACAGATTATTCGGACGGAATATTCTGAGTTAATGCAGAAATCTTATATCGACTATGCAATGAGCGTGATCGTGGCGCGCGCGCTGCCGGATGTGAGGGACGGGTTAAAGCCGGTGCAAAGACGTACGCTTTACGATATGCATGAGCTTGGGATTCGTTATGATAAGCCGTACCGTAAGAGCGCGCGTATTGTCGGCGATACGATGGGTAAGTATCATCCGCATGGCGACAGCTCGATCTACGGGGCGCTTGTTGTCATGGCACAGGAGTTTAAGATGGGACTGCCGCTCGTGGATGGACACGGTAATTTCGGATCGATCGAGGGCGACGGCGCGGCGGCGATGCGATATACCGAGGCACGGTTAAAGAAAATTACGCAGGAGGCATATCTCGCCGATCTGGATAAGGACGTTGTCGATTTTGTGCCGAATTTCGACGAGACGGAGAAAGAGCCTTTGGTACTTCCCGTAAAAGTGCCGAATCTTCTGCTAAACGGGGCGGAGGGGATTGCGGTCGGGATGACGACGAGTATTCCGCCGCATAATTTCACGGAGGTGATTGACGGCGTCATCGCTTACATGAAGAATCCCGACATTAACACGGAGCAGATGATGCAGTATATTCCGGGCCCTGATTTTCCGACGGGAGGCATCGTGGCAAATCAGGATGATCTGCTTGCCATTTATGCTACCGGCATGGGAAAGATCAAGCTTCGCGGCAAGGTGGAAATCGAGCAGGGTAAGGGAGGCAAGGACCGTCTTGTGATCACGGAGATTCCGTATACGATGATCGGGGCGAATATCGGTAAATTTTTAAATGACGTCTACAGTTTGGTGGAGACGAAAAAGACGAGCGATATTGTAGATATTACGAACCAGTCGTCGAAGGAGGGTATCCGCATTGTGATCGAGATGCGGCGCGGCGCAGATGCCGAGAACCTAAAGAACCTCCTCTATAAAAAGACGAAGCTTGAGGACACCTTTGGCGTGAATATGCTTGCCGTGGCAGACGGAAGACCGGAGACGATGGGGATTGTGCCGATCATCCGTCACCATGTGGATTTTCAGTATGAGCTGGCGACACGCAAGTATCAAACGCTGCTGGCAAAGGAGCTTGAGCGCAGGGAGATTCAGGAGGGACTTATCCGTGCGTGCGATGTGATCGATCTGATCATTGAGATTTTGCGCGGAAGTACGAATGTGAAGGAGGCAAGGGCATGCCTGACGGCAGGCATCACCGAGGGCATCCGCTTTAAGTCTGACAAGTCAAAAATGGAAGCTGCGCAGCTTCGTTTTACAGAGCGTCAGGCAGATGCAATTTTGGAGATGCGTCTGTACAAGCTGATCGGTCTTGAGATCGAGGCGCTGATGAAGGAGCATGAAAAGACGCTTGCCAATATCGCGAGGTACGAGGAGATTTTAAACAGCCGTGCCGTGATGGCAAAGGTGATCATCCGGGAGCTGGAAGGGTACAAGAAGGAATACGGCGCGCCGCGCCGGACGGTGATCGATAATCTCAAAGAGGTCGTGCTTGAGGAGAAGAAGATCGAGGAGACGGACGTTGTCTTTTTGATGGATCGATTCGGGTATGCCAAGACAATTGATGTGGCGGTCTATGAGAGAAATAAGGAGGCAGCAGATGCGGAGAACCGTTATGTGATCACCTGTAAGAATACGGATAAGATATGTATCTTTACAAATACGGGACAGATGCATTTGCTAAAGGTGCTCGACCTGCCGTTTGGAAAGTTTCGCGATAAGGGAACGCCGATTGATAATCTGAGCAATTATAACAGCAGCGAGGAGAGCTTTATCTTTATTAGGAATCTTGGCGCTCTTTGTTCCTCGAAGGTGATTTTTGGCACGAAGGCGTCTATGCTTAAGGTTGTGGACGGCAGTGAGTTTGATGTGGCAAAGCGCACAACGGCGGCAACGAAGCTCAATGAGGGCGATGAGCTGCTCTTTGTCGGCTGTCTGGAGGGAAATGAGACGATTGTGATGCAGTCGGAGAAGGACTTTTTCCTGCGCATTGAGGCGGCTTCCATACCGGAGAAGAAGAAAGGGGCAGCCGGTGTGAGGGGAATGCGTCTTGGTACGGGCGATGCTCTCGCTGCAATCTATCTGCTGAAGGAGGGCGAGACTGTCAGTGCGGAGGTGAAGGGAAAGGAATGCGCCTTAAATCGTCTGCATATCGGAAATCGTGATACGAAAGGAACGAAGCGGTCATGAGAGCGATTTTATTTGATCTGGACGGAACGATCATCAATTCCGAGGAGGGCATTACAAAATGTGTGCAGTATGCGTTAAAGGCATATGGTGTTGATGAGCCTGATTTAAAGAAGCTGCTGTGCTTTATCGGTCCGCCTTTGGAGCCTGTCTTTCAGGAAAAATACGGGATGACAGGGCAGGAGGCATGGGATGCAGTTGAGAAGTACCGAGAGCGGTTTGATGTGAAGGGGATTTTTGAGTGCTGTCTGTATGAGGGAGTGGAAAAGGTAATCCGCTCTCTCTGGGAAAGGGGCTATGTGCTGGCACTTGCGTCCTCAAAGCCGGAGGCCGCGTGCAGACGCATTTTAAAGCATTTTGATTTGCTGCGATATTTTCATGAGGTTGTCGGCTCAACGCTGGACGGCAGTATCAGCACGAAGCAGGAGGTGCTGGAGGAGCTTGGACGCAGAATGGCGCATCTTGCCATCGGAAAAGATCAGATGTGTCTGATCGGAGATACAAAATATGATGCAGCGGGAGCAAAGGCGTTCGGCATTGCGTGTATCGGAGTAAGCTATGGATTTGGAACGGAGCAGGAGCTGCTTGCAGCGGGAGCAGAAGCAGTTTTTGCGGGAATTGAGGAAGTGGAGAACTATATTGAAGAAAACAGGTGCGTATAAAATCTGGCAGATCATTTATCCGATCGGGATTTACTATGTTGTTTCCAGTGTGATATACTTTTTTGTGACAATGTTTCTCGGAGGAGAGAAACAGACCTATATGCTGCGTCAGTTGATCTGCGCGGCAGGTACGATACCGGTAATTCTGTCGTTTTACCGCGCGGACAGACAGTTTGAAACGGTCGTCTACGGAGCGGACGAACAGACGCGCGGACAGACGATCCGCAATATCGTCTGCTCGCTTGGGGCGGGGGCGCTGCTTGGGATCGCTGTCAATAATGTGATCGCGATGACGCCGTTAATCAAGGTGTCTGCAGGCTTTGGGGAGGCAAACAGTTCTTTTTTTGCAGGAACGGTGCTCTATGAACTGCTTGGCTCCTGTCTGATCATTCCGTTTGCGGAGGAGCTTTTGTACCGCGGTGTTGTATGGAAGCGTCTGCGGATGCTTTTTGGGAATCTGCCCGCACTTATTTTGTCTGCGGTATTGTTTGGCGTCATGCATGTGAATCTGGTGCAGTTTTTGTATGCAGGAATCCTCGGACTGCTTCTGGCATATCTGATGCAGACGACGGGAAAGCTGTATGCGCCAGTTCTTGGTCACATAGCAGCCAATGTCGCGGCAGTTGTGCGGCAGGAGACAGGGTGGCTTGACTTTGCCTATCAGCCGACAGCGGCGGGGATTGGCTTTTCGTTACTGTTATTTGCGGGAGCTTTTTTGCTGCTTTGGCATCACGCAAAGCGTACAGAGAGAAAGGAGGAGAATCATGCAGGAAAATAATTGGAATCAGCAGTATCAGCCGCCATATGGGCAGCAGGGACCGGAGCGGAAGGGATTTGCCATCGCCTCGTTGGTGCTTGGAATCCTCTCGATCGTGCTCTGCTGTATGTACGGAGGATTTTTATTCGGCATTCCCGGAGCGATTTTGGGGATCGTTTCTTTGGTAAAGCATGAGAGCAAGATGGGAATGGCGATTGCGGGAATCATTACCTCCTATGTGGGAATTATCTATGGAATTGTCTTGCTGATGACGGTCATGCTGACGGTTCGGGTAGGAATGGAGCAGTTCAACAGCGAGTGGTATCAGATGATGGAGGAGATGTACGGTGTTCCAGGGGAGTCGCAGGGAACGCTGTCGCATAACGATGAAAAGCTGCCGGAGGAGGAAACCGCAGAGAACGCACAGGACACGGAGACACACGGAGCAAACGAAGAAAATCCGTTTGCCGGAAATTCTTATGTCATGGGTGACGGCTCGGTCATTTATCTGGAGGCGGACGGCACCTTTATCTGGTATCAGGACGATGCGGTGCATGAGGATCATTTTGCGACAGGAACCTATGATGCATACCGTGCCGAGTTTGCGGAATCTTATCTTATGACATATCTTGGAGTATATGGGAAAACGGAGGAGGAGCTTGCCGAACGATATGAGGGCATCAACAAGGATGAAACCTATACAAAGGAGGACTTTGTCTGTCTTGTGCTTCATAATGAATCTGTGATCGCAGGGGGAACGGAGCAGGCGGCAGAGCCTTATGACACAAATTATATGGGCTATTATATCAATGAGTCTTATGATGCGGTAAATATGGAGGACGGAGCAGAAGCGTCCTTTGTTGGGCGATGAGTTAAGAAAAGTTTAAGAAAGCGCAAAATGATTTTTAATAGAATGGTTAAACTTTTGAAATGGATGCTGTTTAAGATAGGAACAGCGTCCATTTTGTGGCTTTATAGGAAATTTCGTCTCCTATAAAGCAAAACCCTCCGGGGGAACGCACTGCGTCGGAATGGAAATTTGTCGCTGCTGCAGCCAGCCGCAGGCGCTGTGCAGTATGGATGTGAGAAAGGTGAGGAGAGGGAAAGGTTATGAAGCATGGTACAAGGGAGCATGGGATGAGGATGTCAAAGGAGGAGAAAAGGCGGCGCTTGCAGCAGATACGTCTCAGACAGCAGAGAAAAAGGAGACGGCGGCTTGCATTTTTCGCACTGCAATGTGTGATGATAGGAGCGATTGCATTTTTAGTTTGGGATATTAAGATACAGCTTGGAAAAAATAAGGAGGTTTTTGCGCAGGAAGCGGAAGTCATGCCTCATGAAACCGATCGGAATATGAGCGCGGGACAAAATGAGACAGAGAGCGGAGATTATGTGCAGAAGGTCGGGCTTGATATGGTAGACAAGCCTCTGAAGCGTTCTAAGGAGGAGGTCTTGGAGCGCCTAGAGGAGCTGGCAGAGGAGAACGGACAGATTCGCGAGGTCTTAGAGCAGCAGGAAGCTTATCCGCCCAATATGCTTGAGGCGCTGGCAAATAATCCTGAGATGGCAGATTTTGTGCTGGGCTATCTGGAAGCGGACGGCAGCGTATCGGGCGGCTTGACAGAGAGTGAGCGTAAGCAGGAGCATCCGCTGTTTTTGCAGTGGGACCCGCGTTGGGGCTATCGATCCTATGGCGACGACAGCAATATCGGCTTAGCCGGCTGCGGACCAACCTGTCTGTCGATGGCGCTTTATGAGCTTACCGGGGATGCGTCTCTGACACCGGATGTGATCGCAGAATACAGCATGGAAAACGGCTACTATATGAAGGGGACGGGAACGCTTTGGGCGCTGATCGAGGATGTGCCGCCCCGTTATGGTCTGGATGTGGAGCGACCGGTGTTAAAGGAGGCGTCATGGAAGGAGTGTCTGGATAACGGACAGGTGCTGATCTGCGCTGTGCGTCCGGGAGATTTTACGGCGGCAGGGCATTTTATTGTCATTTATGATTATAACAAGGAAGGGTTTTTGGTAAACGATCCGAATTGTGTGGCGCGCAGTAAAAAAAGCTGGTCGTTTGACCGCATCGGCAGTCAGATGAAGCAGGTGTGGGCGATCGGCAGGCAGGGTGCATGACGCATTGCATAGGGGCAGTGAAAAAGGTAGGGAAACGGAAAATGGAACCTGAAGTGAAAGAGAAGGATTGTAAAGCTGCATTTTTTTCTGTATAATACATAGAAAGTATAGGAAAATAGGAGGTAAGAGATGAGTGATTTTACATTTAGTACGTTAGAGTATCAGAGACCGGACTTTGCGGCAGTCGGATCATTTGCAGAGCAGATGGCGGAGCGGATGAAGCAGGCAGGCTCTTATGAGGAATTAAAGGCGCTGATGAAGGAGAATGAGGAGGCTTCCAAGGACTTCTCAACGATGTGTGTGATCGCCTCTATCCGCAATACCTTGGACACCAGAGACGAGTTTTACGAAAAGGAGCAGGAGTACATCGACGAGCAGATGCCTGTGCTCACACCGAAGCTTCTTGCGCTTGACGAGGTGCTTTTGAACAGTCCGTTTCGGGCAGAGATTGAGAAGGAATATGGCAAGCAGTATTTCGTGCAAAAGGAGCTGGAAAAAAAGATATTCTGTGAGGCGAATATCCCGTTGATGCAGCAGGAGGCAAAGCTGACGAATGAATACCAGAAGATGATGGCGACAGCGGAGATTCCGTTTGACGGAAAGACGTTAAACCTCTATGGCGTGCAGAAATATTTTGAGCATGAGGACAGAAGCATCCGCGCGGCAGCGGTGAAGGCGTACTCTGATTTTTATCATAAGAATGAGGAGCGTCTGGAGGAGATATGGGATGAACTGATCAAAATCCGCAATGAGATGGGAAGAAATCTCGGCTATGAGAACTTCATTCCGGTCGGCTATATGCAGCAGGGACGTACGGATTATGGACAGAAGGAGGTCGAGTCCTTCCGTGAGCAGGTGCTTACGGAAATTGTACCGCTCTGTGAGAAGCTGTATGAGGCGCAGAGAAAAAGGCTTGGAATCGACACGCTGAAATTCTATGATGAATCGCGCGTGTTTGAAGACGGCAATGCAGTTCCGGCGGGGGACGATGATTTCATGGTGGAGCAGGCGAGAAAAATGTACCATGAGATCAGCCCGGAGACTGGGGAGTTTATCGACTTTATGATCGAGCATGAGCTGATGGATCTGAAAAATAAGCCGGGAAAGGCGTCGACCGGATATATGACGTATCTGGCGCGTTACCAGTCACCGTTTGTGTTCTCCTGCTTTAATCAGACGATCTTTGATATGCAGGTGCTCACGCATGAGCTTGGTCACGCGTTTGCCGGATACATGGCAATGCGTCACCAGCCGGTCATGGAGTACTATTCCGAGTCTACGGATATTGCGGAGATCCATTCCATGTCGATGGAGCAGTTTTCTTATCCTTATGCGGAGCAGTTCTTCGGGGAAGATGCAGATAAGTTCCGGTTTGCACATTTGCAGGAGGCAATGACGTTTGTACCGTTTGGCGTCGCAGTCGATGAATTTCAGCATATCTGCTATGCAAATCCGTCCCTGACGCCGAAGGAGCGTACGCTGGAGTGGAAGAAGCTTGAGGCGAAATATATGCCGTGGAGAAAATACGATGCGGATGATTTCTTTGACCGCGGCGGATATTGGTATCACAAGCTGCATATTTATTTATATCCGTTCTACTATATCAACTACACGCTCACGACGATGGGAGCGATGGAGTTCAAGAAAAAGAATTACGAGGATCATGCGTCGGCATGGGAGGATTACTTAAAGCTGTGTAAGTGCGGCGGCAGCATGAGCTATCTTGAGACGCTCCGTCATGCGAACGTACATAATCCGTTTGAGGCGGGCAGTGTGAAAAACGCGATCAGCGTAGCAAAAGACGAGTTGTTTGCAAGCAAATATATGAAGGAAAACTAAGGCTGCGGCAAAAGACGGGAAAGGAGAGAGCCTTATGGAGGAATTGACAGAGCTCGCCAAAAAGCAGCTCCGTTTCCAGAAGCTCATTACAGGACTTTTGGCAGCGCTTCTTTTGGCAGTGCTGGCAGTTGGCATTGCGTTTGTCAGTCAGGTCAAACAGATGAGCACAGCCATAAAGTCATCGGCAGAGAGCCTTCAGGAGATTGATGTGGATGCGATCAATCAGACGGTTTCCGGCACGCAGGAGCTGCTTGAGAGCGTTGATCAGCTTTCGGAAGCGATCGATCAGGTGACGGTAAGTGTTGAGGAATTTCACAGTTGGATAGACGGTTTGTTTGGGAGAGAATAGTATCAAGAGTTTTTGTTTGACAGGCAGCGAGGTTTCCTGTCGGGCAAAAAAAGAGAGTCAGGCGCCGATAGGGTGTCTGACTCTTTTTTTCTGTTGACATAAGAGTGACGCGCGAAGCGTGTCGCTCGTTGTTAGTGGAATGCAAGTATTTTCTTATGAAAAGCATATTCTGATAGGATGGTATGTCAGCGCTGTT
>Garnier_p1__coassemble_1478_pt1 | contig 13558 bp, 15 predicted proteins | sample Garnier_p1__metabat2_high_PE_021 | metagenome-assembled genome bin Garnier_p1 | reverse complement strand
ATCTTTACCCTTCAAGTGGTACATTAGGTTCAGAAGGAGATGAAGATTGTATGAAAAGTATAAGAGAAAGATTAAATAAATGGGAAATAAGATGGGAAAATTTGTCAGACAGCTTTTTGCTTTATCATCCTTATATCGGATTTGCAGTTGCTGCTGTGGGCTTGCCGATCGCGATCCTCTTGTCGGTAGCCGCATGCACGACCGTCGTTATGCTTCCGGTGTCCTATGTGCTTGGATGACAGATTCATCCCTGCGACAGATATTTATACATCTTAATACAATCTTTATATGAGCGTATGTTTATTAAGTTCATTTTAACGGTAATGGTGCTAGAATCGCAGAGTAATATAAGTTGATCTAAGGCATCGCAAATAAGCTTTGGGTCAGACATGTGAAGGAGGAGAGATTATGATGGATATTCTGATGGTGGCGCTGCTACTCGCAAGCTTTGGTCTGGTAAAATTATTTGCCGACTTTTGTGAGAGACAGATAGAGACGAAGGAACGATAAGGGCAGGAGGAAGAACTATGTTACAGATTATTCTGGTGCTGGCGATGTTTGTGATACTTGTCATCCCGATGGGCAGATATATGTATCACATTGCTACAGATCAAAAAACATTTGCGGACAGAGTGTTTGATCCGGTTGACCGCCTGATCTATAAGATATGCGGAATCAAGGGCGGGGACATGAGCTGGAAGGAATATGCGCTGTCGCTTGTGACGGCAAACGCCGTGATGATTCTGGTTGGTTATCTGATCCTAAGAATACAGGGATTTTTGTTTCTCAACCCAAACGGGATCGGCGGAATGGAGGAAAGCTTAAGCTTTAATACGATCATTAGCTTTATGACAAATACCAACCTCCAGCATTATGCAGGAGAGAGCGGACTTTCCTATGCGGCGCAGATGTGCGTGATCATTTTTATGATGTTTACCTCGGCGGCGAGCGGGTATGCTGCATGTATGGCATTCTGTCGCGGACTTTCCGGGAGAAAGCTAGGGAACTTTTTTGCCGATATGGTGCGGATCATCACGCGTGTGCTGCTTCCGCTGGCATTTATCGTCGGGCTGCTTCTCGTCAGTCAGGGAACGCCGCAGACATTAGCGGGAAATATCACGGTCGAGACGATTGAGGGAACGTATCAGGATATTGCGATGGGACCTGTTGCGGCTCTGGAATCCATTAAGCATCTGGGAACAAACGGCGGTGGATTCTTCGGCGCAAACTCGTCGACTCCCTTTGAAAATCCGACCGTTATCTCCAACATGATCGAAATGCTTTCGATGATGCTTTTGCCGGGAGCATGTGTAGTAACCTTTGGACTGATGCTGCATGACAGAAAAAAGGAAAAGAAGACTGTCAGGAAGCCGTTAATGGGACGGCAGGGCGCGGTGATTTTCGGAGCAATGGCAATTTTGTTTGTCATAGGTCTTACGGTCTGCGTTGGAGCGGAGCGAGCCGGCAATCCGGTGATTGAGGCAACGGGCATCAATCAGGATATGGGCAGTATGGAAGGAAAAGAGGTGCGGTTTGGCGTTGATCAGTCTGCGCTGTTTACGACGGTCACGACATCCTTTACGACCGGTACCGTCAACAATATGCACGATTCGCTCACACCGCTCGGTGGTATGGTGCCGCTGCTGCATATGATGTTAAACTGTGTGTTTGGCGGTAAGGGCGTTGGTCTGATGAATATGGTGACCTATGTCATTCTGGCAGTGTTTATCTGCGGATTGATGGTAGGAAGGACACCGGAATATCTGAATAAGAAGATTGAAGGAAAAGAGATGAAGCTGATAGCGATCATTATTTTGATCCATCCGCTGCTGGTATTGGGATTTTCCGGGCTGGCAGTCTCTATGCAGGACGGTCTGGCGGGTATCACAAACCCCGGTTTCCACGGTCTGACGCAGGTGCTTTATGAATATGCGTCGTCGGCAGCAAATAACGGCTCCGGCTTTGAGGGGCTGGCGGACAACAGTGTATTATGGAATGTAACGACGGGACTGGCGATGTTCTTCGGACGCTACATTGCCCTGATTGCACAGCTTGCGATCGCAGGCTCTCTGTTGAAAAAGAAAACGGTCAATGAGACGATCGGAACGCTTCGGACAGATAATGTGACCTTTATGATCATTCTTGTATTCATTGTATACATTTTTGCGGCACTGACCTTTTTCCCGGCGCTGGCATTAGGTCCGATCGCAGAGCATCTGGCACTGTGGATGTAGAGAGGAGAATTGACATGGCTAAGAAGAACGGCACAAAATTTGTGACACGGGATATATTAAAATCTTCCATTATCGGTTCCTTCCAGAAGCTGGATCCCCGGTATATGGTAAAAAATCCGGTGATGTTCGTGGTGGAGATCGGATGTGTGATCACGCTGCTTTTGACCTTTTTCCCAACCTTATTTGGGGGGAACGAGACATACCGGATTTATAACGGAATTGTGACTGTTGTTTTGTTTATCACTGTTTTATTTGCAAACTTTGCGGAATCGGTTGCGGAGGGCAGGGGCAAAGCGCAGGCGGCTTCCCTGAAAAAAACAAAGCAGGATACCGTGGCAAGGCTGCTGCTTCCCGATGGAAGTGAAAAAGTGATCGGCGCCTCCGAGCTCAAGAAGGATGATATTGTTCTGGTTAAGACCGGAGAGGTCATTCCAAACGACGGAGAGATCATCGAGGGAATTGCCTCAGTGGATGAGTCAGCGATTACTGGAGAGTCCGCACCTGTTACAAGAGAGGCGGGAGGAGATTTCTCCTCCGTGACGGGAGGCACGACGGTGGTGTCGGACTGGCTGAAAATAAGGATTGTGGCAGAGCCGGGACATTCGTTTCTCGATAAGATGATTGCACTGGTGGAGGGCGCTTCCAGACAGAAAACGCCGAATGAGATCGCACTCAATACGCTGTTGATCGTGCTGACGGTTATTTTTCTGATCGTGGTGATCACGCTGTATCCGTTCGCAGCCTATCTGGGAGTCAACATTCCGGTTTCGTGGGCAGTTGCGCTGACAGTGTGTCTGATTCCAACAACGATCGGCGGACTTCTCTCTGCGATCGGTATCGCCGGCATGGACCGTGTGACAAGATTTAATGTCATTGCCCTGTCGGGGAAAGCCGTGGAGGCATGCGGTGATGTGGATACCATGATTTTGGACAAAACAGGAACGATCACTTATGGAAATCGTCTGGCTGCCGAGTTTTATCCGGTAAACTGGGTCACAAAGGAGGATTTAATCCATTACAGTGTGCTGTGCTCACTGATGGATGAGACGCCGGAGGGAAAGTCCACGGTTGACCTCGGCCGGCAGATGGGCTGCGAGTTATCCGAGGAGATAAAGGAGCAGATGTCGTTTGTCGAATTTACGGCACAGACAAAGATGAGCGGAGTGGATATGACAGACGGTACGGTTGTCAGAAAAGGCGCTTCCGAGGCGATCAAGACATTTGTCAGAGAGCAGGGAGGAAAGATTCCCGAAGATTTAGAGGAAATCGTAACAAGGGTTTCCAAGCTCGGAGGAACGCCGCTGACGGTCTGTGTCGGTCAGAAAATACTTGGTGTGATTTATTTAAAGGACACGGTAAAGCCGGGACTCTCCGAGCGCTTTGCAAGGCTGCGCGAGATCGGGATCAAGACAATTATGTGTACGGGAGATAATCCGCTGACGGCGGCAACGATCGCAAAGGAGGCGGGCGTTGATGGCTTTATCGCAGAGTGTAAGCCGGAGGATAAGATCGAGGCGATTAAGAAGGAACAGGCAGAGGGCAAGCTGGTCGCCATGACGGGAGACGGAACGAACGACGCGCCGGCACTGGCACAGGCGGATGTCGGACTTGCGATGAATTCGGGAACGCAGGCGGCGAAGGAGGCTGCGAACATGGTCGATCTGGATTCTGATCCGACCAAGATTCTGGAAGTGGTGGAAATCGGAAAACAGCTTCTGATCACCAGAGGATCGCTGACCACCTTTAGTATCGCAAACGATATTGCAAAATATTTTGCGATCATTCCGGCAATGTTTACGATGATTCTGCCGCAGATGCAGATTTTAAATATCATGCATCTGGCAACGCCGGCAAGCGCGATATTATCAGCTCTGATTTTTAATGCACTTATTATTCCGGCGTTGATTCCGATCGCCATGAAGGGTGTGAAGTATCAGCCGATGAAGGCAGAAAAAATCCTTCTGCGCAATATGGGAATCTACGGACTGGGCGGAGTGATCGTTCCATTCGTCGGAATTAAGATCATTGATCTGCTGGTAGCGCCATTGCTGTCTATGTTAGGAATGTAAGGAGGAAGCTCTATGAAAAGCTTTGGTAAAATGTTAAAAACCGCATGTTTCTTTTGCTTAGTGATGCTGCTTTTATGCTCGTTTGCCTATCCGTTGCTGCTGACCGGTGCAAGTCAGGTCACGATGCAGGCAAGAGCAAACGGAAGTCTGATTGATAAAAACGGTAATTTGACGACAGACCTAACGGAGGCAGTCGGTTCCGAGCTGCTTGGACAGCGTTTTACAGAGGACTGCTTTTTCAAGGGAAGAGTGTCTGCCGTAAATTATAACACCTACACGAAGGAGGAGGCAGAGAGCGGTGCGTTTAGTGGCGCGGCATCCGGCTCGTTTAACTATGGAAGCTCCAATCCTGATTTAAAGGCGAGGATCGAGGAGGATTTGGATGCGTTTTTAGCGGCACATCCGGGGATTACGGCAGAGGAAGTACCGGCAGATTTACTCACAGCGTCCGCATCTGGGCTTGATCCGCATATCAGTCCCCAGGCGGCAGAGATCCAGATTGCTGCAGTGGCAGAACATTCCGGCTTGAGTGAGGAGACAGTCCAAAAGATCGTGGAAGAAAATACGGAGCATAAGGTGCTTGGAATCTTTGGAGAAGAACGTGTCAATGTCCTAAAGTGCAATCTGGCAGTAGCTCAGGCGATGGCGCAGGAGTAAAACAGAAAGCTCCGATATTTTAGAAAGAAAAAAATAGCGGTTGGTTCTGCGGAGGTGTTATAATGGAAGCAGTCATGCTGCTGCCCGTAGTTTTTGCAGCCGTGTTAGGATTTCTTTTTAAGGAAGAAAGTCTTGGATTGGCTGAAAGCGGGCACAGCAAGAACGCGTAAAAATGATAGAGGCAGAGGGAACGTGGATGGAAGAAAATCGTCAGAATGCAGAGCAACTGCTCGCGGCAGTCAAGCGGGAGGAATATGAGAAAAACAGAGGTCATCTGAAAATATTTTTTGGATATGCGGCGGGTGTGGGAAAGACCTATGCCATGCTGCAGGCAGCGCATGCCGCAAAGCAAAGGGGCATCGATGTAGTTGCCGGATATGTGGAGCCTCATGCAAGACCGCAGACACAGGAGCTGCTGCACGGGCTTCCGCAGCTTCCGAATCTGGTGATTGATTATAACGGGATCACACTTCGAGAGTTTGATCTGGATGCGGCGATCAGGCGAAAGCCGAGACTGATTCTTGTGGATGAGCTGGCGCATACAAATGCTAAAGGCTGCCGCCATGCGAAGCGCTATCAGGACGTCAAGGAGCTGCTGAAAGCAGGGATTGACGTCTATACGACCGTAAATGTGCAGCACATCGAGAGCTTGAACGATATGGTTGCCGCGATTACGGGGATTATGGTCAGGGAGCGCGTGCCGGATGCGGTGTTTGACCATGCCTCCCAGGTAGAGCTGATCGATATTGAGCCGCAGGAGCTGCTGGAGCGTTTGCAGGCAGGCAATGTTTACCGCGGGGATCAGGCAAAAAGAGCCGCAAAAAATTTTTTCCAGATTGAAAATCTGATCGCGTTAAGGGAGATCGCACTCCGCAGATGCGCAGACAGGATCAATATGCTTTCCGAGGAGGCGCGGGTAAAGAGCGGCGGCGATTATTATACGGATGAGCATATTTTGGTGTGTCTTTCCTCATCACCCTCCAATATGAAGCTGATCCGTACAGCGGCGCGTATGGCGAAGGCTTTCCGCGGCGCTTTTACGGCGCTGTATGTGGAAACCTCAGACTTTGCGGTGATGGAGGAGGAGGACAAGAAACGGCTGCGCGGCAATATGCGTCTCGCCGAGCAGCTTGGGGCAAAGATTGAGACGGTATACGGGGAAGACGTGCCGTTTCAGATCGCCGAATTTTCCAGATTATCGGGTGTTTCTAAAATCGTCATCGGCAGAAGCGCAGCCACAAAAAAATCTATGTTCGGAAAACCGGCACTCACTGAGAAGCTGATCGCTCAGGCGCCGAATGTAGACGTGCATATCATCCCCGACAGCAGTTCGGAGATGGCTTATCGGGTGAGGCGTGCAAGACGAAAAACACAGCATGTTTTTAATGCTGCGGATATGGGAAAAAGCCTTGGAATGCTTGTGCTCTCCTCGATCATCGGTTATGTATTCTGGCGTTTGGGGATGAGTGAATCCAATATCATTATGATGTATATTCTCAGCGTGCTGGTGACCTCGGTCATCACGACGCAGCGCATTTACAGTCTGATCTCCTCCGTCATCAGTGTGGTTGTCTTTAATTTTTTGTTTACGGAGCCAAGATATACGCTGCTTGCCTATGAAAAAGATTATCCCGTTACGTTCATCATCATGTTTGTTGCGGCATTTTTGACGGGTACACTTGCCAAACGCTTAAAGAGACAGGCGGCGCAGGCGGCGCAGGCGGCATTTCGCACAAAGATTTTGTTTGATACCAATCAGCTTTTAGAGCGTGTCAAGGAAAGAGAGCAGATCATTACGGTGACGGCGACGCAGTTGATGAAGCTTTTAAATAAGGATATGCTAATCTATCTTGCAAAAAACGAGGCGTTGCTGGAACCAAGATTTTTTGCGCCGGACGGAAAACCGGCGCGGCGCGAGTATTTTTCGGATAAAGAGAGAGCGGTGGCGCTATGGGTGCTCAAAAACAACAAGCACGCAGGTGCGACGACAGATACGCTGTCAGATGCGCAATGTCTGTATCTGTCAATCCGCACAAGCGAGGGCGTCTATGGTGTGATCGGGATTGTCATGCATGAGAAACCATTGGATTCGTTTGAGAACAGTATTTTATTATCAATTCTCGGAGAGTGCGCGCTGGCGCTGGAAAATGAAAAAAATGCCAGAGAGAAGGAGGAAGCAGCGTTCCTGGCGCAAAAAGAGCAGTTGCGGGCAAATCTGCTGCGCTCGATCTCACATGATCTGCGGACGCCGCTCACCTCGATTTCGGGTAATGCCAGCAATCTTTTGTCAAATGAGGAAAAGTTTGACGAAGAAACAAAAAAGCAGCTATACGCAGATATTTATGACGATTCGATGTGGTTGATCAATTTGGTGGAAAATCTGCTCTCCGTAACGAAGATTGAAGATGGGAAGCTGAACATCCATTTGCAGGCAGAGCTTTTGGATGAGCTTGTGACGGAGGCGCTGGCGCATATCAGCAGAAAAAAAATGGAGCATACGATTTTGTATCAGGCATGTGACGATATTATCCTGGTGAAGGTGGATGCCAGGATGATCATGCAGATCATCATTAATATTGTGGACAATGCCATCAAGTATACGCAAAAGGAATCGCAGATCATTATTTCCACAAAAAAAGAGGGAAATCGCGCCATCGTCAGTATTTCAGACAATGGACCGGGCATTCCCGATGAGATGAAGCCGTTTATCTTTGATATGTTTTACAGCGGAACAAAAAACGTTGCGGACAGCCGGCGCAGTCTGGGCTTGGGGCTTTCTCTCTGTCAGTCGATCATTACCGCGCACGGAGGAGAGCTTAAGCTGTCGGACAATATTCCGCACGGGGCAGTCTTTACATTTTCATTGCCAATCGAGGAGGTAAATTTATATGAATAAAACATTGATCTTAATCGTCGAGGATGACAGACCGGTACAGAATCTGATGATGACAACCTTGAAAGCGCATAATTACAAGTATCTGACGGCAATGAACGGAGAGACGGCTATTTTGGAGGCGTCATCGCATAACCCGGATATTATTCTTCTGGATTTGGGACTGCCGGATATGGATGGCATTGATGTGATAAGAAAAATTCGTACATGGTCGAATGTGCCGATCATCATCATCAGTGCAAGAAGCGAGGATAACGATAAGGTGGAGGCGCTTGACGCGGGAGCGGACGATTATCTGACGAAGCCGTTTTCGGTTGAGGAGCTTCTTGCAAGACTTCGCGTGACAGAACGACGGCTTATGATGGGACAGGCAGAACAGGCGATGTCTTCTGTATTTGTCAATGGAAAGCTTCGGGTTGATTTTTCGTCCGGCTGTGCTTATTTTGACGAGGAGGAGATGCATTTGACCCCGATCGAGTACAAGCTGCTTTGCCTGCTTTCCAAAAATGTTGGAAAAGTCTTGACGCATACTTACCTCACACAGAATATCTGGGGGCACAGTTGGGAAAATGACGTTGCATCTCTGCGCGTATTTATGGCGACATTGCGGAAGAAGCTTGAAAAGAATGACGCTTCTGTCCAATATATTCAGACACATGTAGGCGTAGGGTATCGGATGATGAAGGTAGAATAAAAAAGGCGGGCGCGAGTCCTTCGCTTTAAGCTTCTTAGCCGGAAAGAACGGTCATCACACTTCGTGCTGGACTTATGTGAAAGAAAAATCTCCCATAGAACCGATTGCTGCTAAGCATCGGGGCTATGGGAGATTTCTGCTGACATAAGAGTGGCTCGCGAAGCGTGTCGCTCGTTGTTTTTTGTTATATAACTTTTTGGAATGCGATCATGGGAATTTTTTATTTCATTTCCTGCCAACTGTTTTTTAGGCATAGCCATGTAATGCCGATTCTGAGTACCAATCCAATGATAATCGGAAGAAAAAGTCCAACGCCCAGTACTGACAAAGATCTGAGATTGAAAAAAAGGTCTGCGAGAGCCAGTATGCAAAGCAGGAAAAAGCCTGCCCGCATTTTCAAAAACAGCATCAGTGATATAGCGACTATATTTAGAAACACCTGTATGATAAGAATGATTTCGGCATCGTTGCTAAATAGATAGAATAGTCCCGTAACATTGGAGAGCAGAAGAATCCAAAGCCATATCTTTGCGCCAATAGTCATAAATTTCTCCTCCTTTGTGATTATGATTATACTTACTCTAAAATGATAGGTATATTTTACCATATGACAGTGGGAACTGCAACTGCTTTAGAGATCTTTTGTCAGCGGTTTTATAGGCGTTTTGGATAAAGGGAGCTGCCCTGCGGCAGTGGTTCGTGTTGAAATTTTTCAGCGGGTTGGTTATACTGAAAAAGAAATCAGAATGGAAGCTCATTTTGGCAGTCTGCGCAGCAGAAAAGAAAACAGCGGAAAAGATGAGTCATATGGAGGGGCAGGAGAGGTGTTTATATTTTTAGAGAAAATCCGGCGGAGAGAAACGTGTCCGTCGATGACAAAGCAGATCATACATACCGCCTTGGTTTTGTGCGCGGGAATCCTTATGGGAGTGCTTGGAAAATATCTTGATTGTACGCCCGGCAGCGAACTGCCTTATTTTGTGGAATATTTGGATGTTGGCAACTTTTTAGGCAGATGTTCCATCTGGATTTTTCTGGCGGTGTGCATTTCTGTTTACAGCAGTACGGCGCTGCGTGCGGCTATTAACGTATTTCTTTTCTTTCTTGGCATGGTAAGCAGCTATTATCTGTATTCCAATTTTGTCGCAGGATTTTTTCCGAGAAGCTACGCGATGATCTGGTTTGGGCTTACGATGATTTCTCCCTTGCTTGCGTTCCTTTGCTGGTATGCCAAAGGAGAGGGTGTGATTGCCATGACTCTTTCCGCAGGCATCATTGCCGTGCTTTTTTCCGGTACATTCACTTATGGATTTGTATATTTTGATCTCAGGTCGCCGCTGGAATTGCTCGTACTTTTGGGCGGTTTCGCCGTACTGCGGCGTCCGGCGAAGGAGATGGCTGTCACGGCAGCGACCGGGGTTGTATTTTCGATGCTTTTGCGCGTGATCCTGCCGTTTGGATTATAAGAGAAAATCGGGATAAAATAAAATGGATCAACAAAGAATATAAGAGGTTTTCTGCTATGGAATATGGAATTTTAGGATTGTGTATTTGCTTTGGGGCGCTTGGATATGCTGAGATTTCAAAATTAAAAAGACAGATCAAGGTGCAGAAGGAGCAGATCTTTATGCTGTGTGAGAGGACGGGAAATCAGGAGCTGTTACCTGCGTTTATTCCGGATGACCTAAAACAGGATATTCGTCGTTTAAAGGAGGATGGGAGAGAGGCAGCGGCTGTCAGAAAAATAAGAGAGGCTGCTTCGATGGATTTATTGGAGGCAAAGCAATATGTAGATCAGCTATGAGCTTTGCTTATGAGGTGGGGAATCCCGCGAGCGGGATTCCTTGTTCCTCAATTAGGAAGTGTTGTTTCTAATAAGCAAAAGCCCTTATGTTCTATCGCCTGTTTGGATTGCGGTATTTTTCCTCGCAGTATCTGCAGCGGTAGATTTCGTGCGCCTCATCGGTCAGGAGGAAAATCTGGTCAAGCTCCTGCTCGATCGAGGTAATACAACGAGGATTTTTACAGGTGATGACATTCTTGACACGTTTTGGCAGATGCAGGATTTTTTTCTCGACAATCTTATCGTCCTTGATGACATTGACAGTAATGTTATGGTCGATAAAGCCGAGAATGTCAAGGTCTAACGCCTCGATGGAGCATTCAACCTTCAGGATGTCCTTTTTTCCCATCTTGCTGCTTTTTGCATTCTTAATAATGGCGACGGTGCAGTCAAGCTCCTCCAGATTTAAGTCATGATAAATCTGAAGGCTCATGCCTGCCTGAATATGGTCTAATACAAATCCCTCATGGATTCCACTGATATTTAACATGGTAGTTCCTTTCTGCGGTAAATGGTCAAAGTGCCTCAACGTTGATCTCAAGCAAGGTGAGGATCAGCGCCATGCGGACGTAAACGCCGTACTGCGCCTGTTTGAAATAGGCAGCACGCGGGTCGTCGTCCACTTCGACGGAAATCTCGTTGACTCTTGGAAGCGGATGCAGCACCAGCATGTCTTTTTTTGCAAGCTCCATTTTTGTCTTTGTCAGAATATAATAATTTTTCAGTCGGACGTAATCTTCCTCGTTAAAGAATCGCTCCTTTTGTACGCGCGTCATATAGAGAATATCAAGCTCGGGCATCGCATCTTCCAGACGCCCCAGCTCTGTAAATGGAACGTTGTTTGCCTCAAGCACGTCCTCGCGCAGATAGCTTGGAATGCGAAGTTCCTCCGGGGAAATCAGGATGAACCGGACGCCCGGATAGCGGATCAGTGCATGGATGAGGGAATGCACGGTTCTGCCGAACTTTAAGTCGCCGCAAAGACCGATCGTGAGATTGCCGAGTTCACCATGCAAAGAACGAATCGTCAGTAAATCTGTCAGGGTCTGGGTCGGGTGCTGGTGACCGCCGTCTCCGGCATTGATAACTGGAATGCGGGATTTTAAGGAAGCGACGAGCGGAGCGCCCTCCTTTGGGTGACGCATAGCGCAGATGTCTGCGTAGCATGAGATAACACGAATGGTATCAGAAACACTTTCTCCTTTGGATGCTGAACTGGAATCAGCACTGGAAAAACCTAAGATAGAGCCGCCAAGGTTTAGCATGGCAGCCTCAAAGCTAAGTCTTGTTCTTGTACTTGGCTCATAAAAGCATGTGGCAAGCTTTTTGCCGTCACACGCATGAGCATATTTTTGTGGATGCTTCTCAATGTCATTGGCAAGGTTTAACAGCTTGTCTAATTCATCGACGGAGAAGTCCAACGGACTCATTAAATGACGCATGATATTCCTCCTGCATATATTTTTACTATCATATAATAATCATAAGGCGATTTCAAGAAAAATATTTTGTTGCGCAGGGAGAAAAGCGGGGGAGACTGGGGGAAAGACATGCTCGGTTGTTATCGGCGCTGTCAATGGTCATATATTTAAGAAGCCTGAACGCGGGAATCCCTGCGGGTGAGGATGCGTTCAAACAAGAGCCCTGCCGCCATCCAGAAGGGGGCGTAATCGAGCCGGATCACGCCGTCGATATTTGCCGCTGCATTGCTGTAATCCCACGGACAGAGCCCTTTCTTCTTTAAGAAGCTGCCGCTTAAGTACTCGAAAGAGAAGATGCCGACGCTGTATATTGCACCGCGCACGAGGGCGGGGAGGCGGCGGATCAGGCGGTAAACGGGGCGGATGCAGACTGCCATGCCGTAGATCGGGAACATCCAGATGGAGGTCTGTCCGATTAAGCGCGGGTCTTTTCGGAAAAAGCAGCCGGCAGAGGTAAACAGTATTTCCATGCACCAGCCGGTCAGTCCGCAGATCAGAAAGTTTCTTCCAAGCATTTTCATTTCCTCCAATAGTAAAGTATGCCCTTAGTCTGTGCGCCCGCAGGAAAAATATGCGTGTATCATGCCAATCGTTGGCTGGATATTGTTCTTAATATAAATTTAGTACTTATATAATTGACAAACATAGTTTATTGCCGTATGATTTTTTTAACAAATAGTTATACGGGAAAGAGGTGTTTCCAGTGTGGTGTTTCGTTTTGATTATGGGGGAATAGAAGTTTTATTGAAACTGCTTACTGTAAGTTTTCATCAAAAAGGGGGATTTTTAATGAAACAGTTTAAAAAGATTTTTAGTCTGCTATTATCTTTTTGTATATTGATGATGCCGTCGACAACTGCGTTTGCCGCTACGCCGACACAGAGCTATGAGCAAACAGTTACAATGGATGATGTTTTGAAATTAAAGCCTTATGTTATCCGTAACGAGGATGGAACATTGGTATTGGATGTAGAAACAGCTCGGATTGCGGGCGGGAAAACTGCGGCAATTGAGGCGCTGGAATATCATTTTGATTCGATCAATCCTCAGATTAGAAGCGGAGAAATAGCCACAGATGACCAATTGAATATTATTGGTGGGGAGCATTTGATAAAATCCCATCGCTGCAGCAGCGGAATCAATAGTTATACTACGTATTGGTGGGGGTATCAGCGATATGCTTGTAATTGCGAGACCAATCGTATTATCAGTGATTTGAATACATGGGCAGCGGGTGGAACTATGGTTGGTGGTACCGCAGCTGGAATTGCGATTGTATTTCCTGTCACTGCGGAAGTGGCAGGCATTATTGCGGCAGGGGCTGCATTTGATGCAGGGTATTGGTGGCTGCTTGCTACAAGAATAGGTGCTAATAACAATGGTAATGGAACTATAATCAATATGACGCATGTGCTGGTATTTGATATTGTCCCACAGTAGAGGTGTGAATGAAAAAGTTGCGAATTTTAACATTGACAGTCAGTATATTGACGATAGTTTTAGGTGTTTTGGCTCTTAAGAAGATGATTCCTGAATATTGGGGAATACTATCGTTGTTTTTCGCTGTCATTTTACTGGTAATTTTGAGGTGTAAAAGCGCTGAATAACAGAAAATAAGGATTTCTTACAAATGGGGCTGTCGCACTAAGCAATTAGTGCGCAGCTCCTTTTCTAGTGCAAAAAAAAT
>Garnier_p1__coassemble_1424_pt1 | contig 14017 bp, 12 predicted proteins | sample Garnier_p1__metabat2_high_PE_021 | metagenome-assembled genome bin Garnier_p1 | reverse complement strand
GGGATGGACAGATTGATTCCGCATCTGCACCTGCACGCCAATAAGCCGGAGGGAATGCCGGGGCAGTGGAAAAAAACGACGATGCTTGTGCTTGCGGTAACACTTCACAATATTCCAGAGGGCATGGCAGTCGGAGTTGTTTTTGCAGGGCTTTTGACGGGAAGCGCGGGGATTACGCTGGCGGGTGCGATGGCGCTCTCCCTTGGTATTGCGATCCAGAATTTTCCGGAGGGTGCAATCATCTCTCTGCCGTTAAAGAGTGAGGGAGGCAGCCGGAGAAAATCCTTCTTTTACGGCGTGGCGTCCGGGATCGTAGAGCCGATCGCGGCGGCAGTCACGATACTTTTAACGGGTATTATCACGCCGATGCTCCCGTATCTTCTGGCGTTTGCAGCAGGAGCGATGATCTATGTCGTGGTGGAGGAGCTGCTGCCGGAGGCGTCGGAGGGGGAACATTCCGATGTCGGAACGCTTGGTTTTGCCGCGGGTTTTTTAATTATGATGATACTGGATGTTGCGCTTGGAGGCTGAATTGTGATAGTATAGGGAAAGAAAGTGACAAGTACACAGGATAAAGGAGCGATGGTCATGCGGGATGATTTGAGAACAGAATTGATTAAGCAATTTCCGGCAGACGTGGTAGAGATCACGCAGCAGGACGGTGTGAAGTATTATGCCTGTCCGACCTGTAAGAGAGCAGTAGCGTTGGGTGAGGAGAAATGCGGTGCCTGTGGTCAGGTATTAAGCTGGGAGCATCTGCGCGAGGAGGAGGAAGCGTCCTATGGGGTTAAGACAGCGACGCTGACGTTTGAGGTTGCGGGAGATTTTACAAACGGCGACTGCAGAAAGTGCCCGCTCTCGTATATTGCAAAGCTCAATGCGGAGAATGTCTATGAGTGTCCGTTAAATATGCGGGCAAATTGTAAGCTGGAAATCTCATAAAGCCTGTCAGAGGTTCCGAAGGTCTGTATCAGAGGGTACAAAGCTTTGGAACTTTTTTGCTTGCTGGAAAACTTTGTTTCCCGGCAAGCAAAACCCCTCTGGGGTGGATTGCACTGCGACGGAAGGGAAAGATGTCGCTGAAGCGACGCGCCGCAGGCGGAGAAACCCGCAAGCGGGATTCTTTGATAGTTAATAGGGAAACAAAGTTTCCCAGCAAGCAAAACCCCTGCGGGGTGGATCGCACTGCGACGGAGGGGAATAAGGGGAAGGCTTTCCAGAAGGAGAGGAAATGGAACGAATGCACAATTTGATCGCGGCGGTGGGAGGCATATTCTTTCTATGGTTTTCGCTGCCGTTTGTGGTAAATGGAATTATTAATATCGGAAATGGGACAGGCATGCTTGTGTCTATGGCAGTGCTCTCCTATGGTATTTCTTATGAGAAGATCAATCATAAAGTAACCGAGCTTTGGCGTCATCCCGGCAGCCGGGGGCTGCTCCTGTTTTTGGCAGCGGTTGCGGCGGCATGTTTTCTGATCGCAGCGGTTGAGACGATCGGAATGGTGCGGGCGGCATCGAACCGTCCGCCGAAAAATACGACGGCGGTGGTACTTGGCTGCAGCGTGAAGGGCGAGAAACCGAGCCGGGTTTTAGAGGAGCGATTAAACGCGGCGTATGCGTATCTGGTGGAAAACCCGAAGGCATACTGTGTGCTTTCCGGAGGTCAGGGGAGGGGAGAGGCGATCAGCGAAGCGGAATGTATGTATCGTTATCTCACAGAGCGGGGCATTGACGGGAGACGTTTGCTGTTGGAGGATGCGTCTGTCAATACGGAGGAGAATCTGCGGTTTTCCGGAGAGCTGTTGGAGGAACACGGGCTTTCGGGGGATATTACCATTGTGACGAGTGAATTTCATGCATACCGCGCTCACAAGACGGCGGAGCGTCTTGGAATGAAAAGCTACAGCACGCCGAGCCGGACATTTTTCCTGTACCTGCCGACCTATTATGTGCGGGAGCTCTATGGGATTTTGTATTATTTGATAAGATGAGCGTTTGCGATCATAGCGAGCGTTTGAAAAGTGAAAAGAAAGAGAGAACAAAGCAGCGATGGCAGTCAAATACTATGCAGTAAAAGTTGGAAAAACACCCGGAGTTTATATGAAATGGGAGGAATGCAAGGCGATGGTGCACGGATTTCCGGGCGCCGTGTATAAAAGCTTTCCGACAAGGGAGGAGGCAGAGCGATTTGTACAGGCAGATGCAGGGAGAAAGCAGGCGGGAAGGATGGCGTCAGGTGCGGTAAGAGGTCAGAACGCGGAAGCGTCTGCGCATTCCTACAAAGACGTGATGCCGGAAAATTATGCTTTTGTGGACGGCTCGTACAATGCGGTAAAGAAAATCTACGGCTACGGTGGGTTTCTTATGCACGGCGGATCGAAGGAGGTTTTACAGGGGGCGGGCGAGGACGCGGAGATGGCGTCCATGCGCAATGTTGCGGGCGAGGTCTTAGGCAGTATGGCGGCTGTGGAAAAGGCATTGGAGCTTGGACTGCCGGAGCTTACGATTTATTACGACTATATGGGGATTGAGATGTGGGCGGACGGAAGCTGGAAGCGCAACAAAAAGGGGACGGCGGCGTATCACGACTATATCGCCTCGGTACGCAGCAGGATCGCGCTTCGTTTTGTGAAGGTCAAGGGACACTCCGGCGTTGCCGGAAACGAGGAGGCGGACCGGCTGGCAAAGGAGGCGGTCGGCATTGGATAGTATGGAACTACACCGGATTTTGATCGTGGAGGACGACCCTGCGCTTGGGCAGGGAATCCGCATTGCATTGCAGAGCGAAAGGCTTGCGATCACTGTGGTGCGGACGCTTGCCGATGCGCGCATTGCGCTTGCCAGGGGAGAGTATGCGCTGATGCTTTTGGACATCAATCTGCCGGATGGAAGCGGACTTGATTTTTTGCTGGGGCTGCGGCAGAGCAGCCGGATGCCGGTCATTTTGATCACGGCAAATGATATGGAGACGGATATTGTGGTGGGTCTTGAGTCCGGCGCGGACGACTACATCACGAAGCCGTTTTCTCTTGCCGTGCTGCGTGCCAGAGTTCATACGCAGCTTCGGAAGATCGCGGTAAGGGAAACGTGTATCGTTATCGGTGCGTTTGTCTTTGATTTTGAGCGGATGGAGTATCGGAAGGATGGCGTTGAGCTGACATTGAGCAAGACGGAGCAGAAACTTTTGCGTCTTTTGGTGGAAAACCGCGGTCGCGTTTTAAGCCGTGCGGATCTGGTTGACCGGATCTGGACGGACGGTGCGGAATATGTGGATGAGAATGCGCTGTCGGTCACGGTCAAGCGTCTGCGCGATAAGCTGGAGGAATGTCCTTCCAAGCCGCAGTACTTAAAGACGGTGTACGGCATCGGCTATACATGGGAGGGAAAATAGATGGAGGCTCTGGCGATCCTTGCGGTGCTTTCTGCAGCCGTATCCCTTTTTGCGGCAGTGTGGTTTCGCAAAAGGGAGAAGCATACCTTAACACATCTGTCCCGAATGCTGGATGATGCGGCAGACGGCATATTTTTGGAGCAGAGGTTTGACGAGAGTCTCTGCTCGGCGGTGGAGGCAAAATATAGCCGTTATCTCTCGGCATCTGCCGTGTCCGCGCGGAATCTGAGCGAGGAAAAGGAAAAGATCAAGACGCTGATCGGTGATATTTCGCATCAGACAAAAACACCGCTTTCCAATATTTTGCTGTATACGGGGCTGCTGGAGGAGGAAGCGCTGCCGGAGAGCGGCAGGGCATATGTGGAGGCGCTAAAGATTCAGGCGCAGAAGCTGCAATTTCTGATCGATGCCCTTGTGAAAACGTCGCGTCTGGAAACGGGCATGCTCGCGCTGCGCCCGAAGGCGAATGATGTGTTCCCCATGCTAAGCCGCGCGGTCGCGGCGCAGGAACAGAAGGCCGCGGCAAAGCAGATCAGTGTCACGCTCTTTTCGGACGAGAGCACGAAAAAGCAGCGGGCGCTTTTTGATGAAAAGTGGACGGAGGAGGCGGTTTTAAATTTGCTGGACAATGCCATCAAATATACGCCGGAGGGCGGCGAGGTGTCGGTGCGCGTCATCCCCTATGAGATGTTTTGCCGCATTGATGTGAAAGACAGCGGCATCGGAATTTCCGAGGAGGAGCAGCCAAAGGTGTTCGGCCGCTTTTACCGGGGCATGGAGGTTTGCGGAGAGGAGGGCGTTGGTATCGGGCTGTATCTGGTGCGCCAGATCATCTCGGGCGAGGGCGGTTATCTGAAGGTGACATCAAGACCCGGCGAGGGCTCGGTCTTTTCGGTCTTTCTGGCGGCGGTGGATGAGAGAAGGTACGGTGCAGATGCAGAGGAACAAAGGGTATGAGAGGGAACAAAAAAACGGCTATTCGCAGGTATATTAAGGATATAGAATTACACTTGTTGGAACAAGAAGTGTTGGATGAGATTCGGTCTTTTTTGGACGAGGGTCATTTTTATCAAACTGTATGGAGACAGGAGGATTGCTTTTGCGCAGATGCATTGGGCGCAAACGATGGGCTGGGGAAGAATCTCAAAAAGCTGTTTTTTCAAATATGAGTATAAAGCCGGCTTTTTACATATAGAAGCATGGATCAGAGAGGGGAAAAACTCAGAAAGCAGCCTTTTCGGGGTTGGTGCTTCGGATTTAAAAAAGCCGTATTTGACACAAATATTAAGCCTTCAGGAAAAGTTAATTGAGAAATTACCAAAGAGTAGCAGTTGGTATAAACGGGAGAAGGAATCATTGCAAAAATCTGTGAAAAGACATTGTGATTCGGTAAAATTGTATCAGTTTGTGGTGGGGAGATCAATATTAATACTATTGGTATTAATGCATTTGTTTGCATAATGAGCAAGGAGAGAGGGGAAAAAAGACATGAGAACGAAAGATATTTTTACCAGAATCGTGTTTTTGACTGCGGGAATCCTTTCCTTTCTGCTTCTCGCCGGAAAGGAGTCTGTGGCGGCAGAGCCGATTTCCGCTGTCAAACCCAAGCTTCAATACAGCTATATTTATTTTATAGAAAATGAAAGCACAGGCGCGCAGCCGAAGCTGTTGCCTGCAAACCTGGAATATGACGATGCGGATTACATCCTAGATCATATGATCTATTCCGAGGGGATTTTTTGTATCTATGGCAGGGAAAAGCAGGAGGGAGAAAAACGTGAGAAGCGTTTTGGCTATGCAGACCGCAGCGGTAAGCTGATCGCTGACACAGAATATGAGTTCGCTTATCCTTTTTCAGAGGGGTTGGGCTGCGTGCGGAAGAATGGAAAATATGGTTTTTTAAATCGCGGGGGAGAGGTGGCGATTCCTTTTGAATATCTGGACGCCGCTCCCTTTTCGGAGGGACTGGCATATTTCGCTACGGAAGAAACTTATGGATTTATGGATAAAAACGGGAAACCTGTATTTTTCCTGGATTGTGACAGTGTCAGTTCCTTTCATGATGGACTGGCTTATTTTAGCGTAGATGGAAAATACGGCTTTCTCAATCAACAGGGGGATGTGGTCATCGAGGCTGTCTATGATGACGTTAGTTATTTTCAGGATGGAATCGCCCAGGTACGGAGAAACAATCTGACAGGTATGATCGACTCCAGGGGGGAAGAAATTGTCCCGGTGGAATATGAGTATATTTGGCGCGGCGAGGGGATCTTAGATTGTGTCAGGGAAAACGGTACGCGCGATTATTATACGTTTGCGGGAGAGAAAAGTACAGAGGAGGAGTATATAAGAGGGAAGCATGCGGCAAGAAAAGGCTGGGAGTATTCGCTGGATGGAAAAGGGTTGCAGGTTCTAAAATCCTCCTTGTCAATCATATTACGCCGCGCATGGAGTTGTACTGGGAGTTGACGCACGGCAGACTCGTCGAGGTTCAAAATGCAGATGGAGAAGTTTCAAAGGAACAAAGATACAGTGCATGGGATGAATACAATTGCCGGAAGATTTTTAAGCTGTTTTCCGTGGAGGGCATGGAGGAGCCCGTGCTGTACTGTGTCGAGAAGCCTTTTTCTGATGGTTTTTTTCTGTCTCCGTTGACAGACAGTGCATTTTATGGAATTTCAGATGATTCCCTGAAATTACTTCTTACAGGCTATGAATGCGGCGGCTCTGCATTAGGAGACAGGGTCTGTTTCTGGCTTGACACAGAGACGGGGGAAATTCTTTTGGGAACGAGAGGTGCAGCAGGTGGTTTTATGGGATCTGCTGCTTATATGAGTGCATTTGAGGTGCAGGAGAATGAGGTAAGGATCAGGGATGATCTTTACTGGGTGAGTCAATCCAGTGGAAATTATACCGAAGAAGAATTGCTGGAGAATGCCAGCCATTTTTTTGATGAAGATGATATGCCTTATACCGAAGAAACGATTTTGGAGGGAACGGTGGTGCAGGAATACGAAGTGAACGGGCAGAATGTCGCGCCGGAGGTATACAGGGATTGCCGTGAGAAATACAAAGAGGTGCATATTTTGGAGTAGCAAATCTTTCAAAACTGTTAGATTTCAGAAAGAAGCACGAAAGATTCTTGTGCTAAAGTTTGTCTTGTAGAAAACAACATGAGGGAAACGGCGCGCCATGCCGTTTCGGAATGGAGGCTTTTATGACAATTTTAGAGACGAAGAATCTGAAAAAGATATACGGAAAGGGAGAGACCGAGGTGCACGCATTAGACGGCGTGGATCTGTCTGTGGAGAAGGGCGAGTTTGTGGCGATCGTCGGCACGTCCGGCTCAGGTAAATCGACACTGCTTCATATGCTCGGAGGTCTTGACCGTCCGACCGCAGGGAGTGTGACCGTGGACGGGAGAGAACTCTCTAAATTAAAGGACGAGGAGCTGACAGTATTTCGCCGCAGGAAGATCGGCTTTGTGTTCCAGAATTACAATCTCGTCCCGGTGTTAAGCGTCTATGAAAACATTGTGCTGCCGATCCAGCTTGACGGAAACCGTGAGGACGGGGCATACATAAAGAAAATCATTCAGACATTAGGACTTGAGAAAAAATTAAATAATCTGCCGAACAATCTTTCCGGCGGACAGCAGCAGCGCGTGGCGATTGCGCGGGCGCTGGCGGCAAAGCCGGCAATCATTCTCGCGGACGAGCCGACGGGAAATCTTGACAGCAGTACCAGTCAGGACGTGATGGGGCTGCTCAAGGTGACGAGTGAGCGTTTCTCACAGACGATCGTTATGATCACCCACAATGAAGAAATCGCGCAGATGGCAGACCGGATCATCCGCATTGAAGACGGTCGCATCGCAGTGAGGGGGTGATGAGATGATTCGTGTGGCAAATAAAAAATGTATCAGCAACCTCTCGCGCAAAAGTCTTGCGGCGTCAAAGACAAGAAATATCATCACCGTGCTTGCGATCGCACTCACCACGATTTTATTTACTGCATTATTCACGATTGCGCTGTCGATCAACGATTCGTTTCAGGAGTCAAATTTCCGTCAGGTCGGAGGATTTTCGCATGGAGGCTTTAAGCGCCTGACAAAAGAGCAGTATCTGGAACTAAAGGACGATCCAATGATCAAGGAATACGGAGTGCGGCGTTTTTTGGGAATGCCCAGAGATGTCCCGTTTAACAAAAGTCAGGTGGAGATCAGCTACAGTGACAAAAATAACGCGCACTGGATGTACTGCGATCCGATCGAGGGAAGACTCCCGGAGGAGGGAACAAACGAGGCGGCGACAGATATTAGCGTGCTGGAGCTTCTTGGCGTTACACCGGAGCTTGGCGCAGAGTTCACGATCACCTTTCCGGTGGACGGAATTAAGACGACGCAGACCTTTACGCTGTGCGGCTGGTGGGAGCGGGATGAGGCGATCGTTGCCAGTCATATCTTAATCCCGGAGAGTCGGGTGGACGCAGTTTTACAGGAGGTCGGCGTGACGCCTCCGGGAAAAGATAACATGACCGGAAGCTTTAATCTTGACGTGATGCTAAAGAGCTCGGCGAATATCGGAGATGATCTTGATACGATTCTGGCAAATCACGGCTATCAGAGTGAGGATCCAACCGGCGAGGAGCTGCCCTATATCCGCAAGGGTGTGAACTGGGGCTATACGGGAGCGCAGCTTTCCGAAAGCATGGATCTTAGCGTGGTATTTGCGATCGCCGGCATGTTGCTGCTGATCATCTTTACCGGATACCTGATCATTTACAATGTATTTCGTATTTCCGTAGTTGGCGACATTCGTTTTTACGGTTTGTTAAAGACGATCGGAACGACCGGACGCCAGGTGAAACGGTTACTGCGGTATCAGGCGATGCTGCTTTCCGGCTGTGGCATCCCGCTTGGACTGCTTATGGGCTGGCTGATCGGTTCATGGCTGACTCCGGTGGTGCTAAGCCGGTTAAACGGCATGGCGGTGGATGTGGTGTCCGTAAATCCGCTGATCTTTTTCGGTGCGGCTGTCTTTTCCCTGCTCACTGTGCTGCTTTCCTGCGCGAAGCCGGGACGCATGGCGGCAAGAATTTCACCAATCGAGGCGGTGCGCTATACGGAAGGCAGCGATATAAAAAAGACCACCCGCAGAAAACAACGAGCGGTACGCTTTGCGGGTCACTCTTATGTTAATAAAAAGGGTGTTTCCGTCTTTTCTCTGGCGCTTGCGAATCTTGGGAGAAGCAAGAGTAAGACGATCGTGACGGTCGCGTCGCTCTCTCTGGCGGTCGTGCTGTTAAACACCACGGTTCTGTTCACAAGAGGCTTTGATATGGATAAATATCTTGCCTCCAATTCCGTGAGCGATTTTATCGTTGCAAACGCTTCCTATTTTCGGGTTGGTTCAATGTTTTCGGCAAAAGCGGCTGTGGAGGATGGTGTGACGGACAGTATTGCCGACTTCGGAGGCATTACGGAGGGTGGTAAGGTATACGGGCAGACGAAAGCTGCGCAGGAGTTTGTCAGCGAGGAATACTACCGGCAGTTGTATAGTAGCTGGTATTCCCAAAAACAACTGGACGAAAAGGTTGCGTCGGCGGAAAAGACGGAGGACGGTAAGCTCATGGACCGTGTATCGCTTTTGGGAATGGAAGCTTATGCGTTGGATCGGTTGCATGTGCTGGAGGGTGATCTCCGAAAGCTCTACGAGCCGGGGGGCAATTACATCGCGGCGGTGTACATGGAGGATGATTACGGAACAGCCGAAATGGGTTCTCACTGGGCGAAGGTCGGAGATAAAGTCAAGCTGCGGTATGTGGAGGAGTTTGAATACTACAATCCCGACACCAGAGAGATTTATGAAGACCTTGATGCGATCAGCGACCGTCCTGTTGATACGCGCACACTGAAGTACACCGAAAAAGAGTATGAGGTTGTGGCGCTTGTGAGTGTTCCGAATGCGCTCAGCTACCGCTATTACGGGGCGGATCAGTTTGTCTTAAATGACCAGACATTTATCCGCGATACCGGAAGCAATGCCGTCATGCTGTATGCATTTGACACGACAGATCAGGCGAATGTTTTGATGGAGCAGTTTTTGGAGGACTACACAACAAACGTAAATCCTTCCTATGACTACGAGAGCAAGGCGAAATATCAGGCAGAGTTTGAGAGTTTCCGAAGGATGTTCCTGCTTTTGGGAGGTGTATTAAGCTTTATCGTTGGTATGATCGGCGTGTTAAACTTTGTCAACGCGATCCTGACCGGAATCATCACGCGAAAGAGGGAATTTGCTATGCTCCAGTCGATCGGTATGAGCGGCAGACAGTTAAAGGGAATGCTGGTCTTTGAGGGAATGCTGTATGCGCTTGGCTCTGCGGTGTTCGCACTTGTGCTCTCCCTGCTGTTAGGACCTGTCATGGCGTCTGCAATGAGCAGTATGTTCTGGTTCTTTACCTACCGGCTGACCGTGACACCGATCCTTATCATCGCCCCGGTTCTGGCAGTGATTGGCGCCATCGTTCCGCTGCTTGTTTACCGTATTGTGGCGAGACAGACGATCGTGGAGAGGCTCAGAGAGACAGAGGGCTGACGATAGTTATCAGCTTTGTGATCGCTGTGGAACATCTTTTATACCATAAAAAGTAATCGCTTTTGCAACGACAAAAGCGTTACGATGTAATTATAAGAAGGCTTGTCATGGAGAAAAACAGCAACGTTAAACTTAAGAGTGAATCCGGTTGTGAAAGAACGGGCAGAAAGAGTTTTATCCCAGTTAGGGGTTTCCATGGCAACAGCGATTGATCTGTATTTAAACCAGATTTCCCTTACGGGAGGGATTCCGTTTTCTGTTTCATTGCGCCGGGTGCCATCATCCGTCTGTATGGATGATATGACAGCAGAGGAAATGCATATAAGAAACTGGAAAAAGGCTACGATGATATAGAGGCAGGAAGTTGTTCTTTGCGCACCCGAAAATGCAAGGAAATAGAACAACCGGATTGCAGATGCATACTGACGTTGGAGAGAATGCCAGAGCGCATCCGCATTATGGATGCAGAGCCGGAGCGAGGCAAAGAAAGACGGTTAAAAGACTGACTGGAATAGGAAAATCCCTGGACGCAAGTAACATTGTCAGCCGGGGATTTTCCTATTCCAGTCAGTACTCTGATTCATAATTCCTCTTTTTAAGCAAACGCATCAAATCGGGAGGATGTGCCGGAATCCTCTGTCTGTAAAAGCTCATTCAGCATGGAGGAAAAGGCGCGCAGATCCTTTTTTGGCTGCTGCTTCTTTTTGTCATGCGGTGTAAACCGATCCATGCGGTTTACAGGCGCAACGGGGTTTACGGGTAACACCTGTGTAAAATGATAGCTGTATGCTGCGGTAACGCACCTCCTTGTTCTTCTTATTATTATATATCGGCATACCAAACGGCGTTCTTTACGTTGTATCACAGGAAAAGCACACGATTCTGACATCGGATAAGAAATCTTCGTATCTTTTTTGATTGCACAACATAAAAAATAAAATTATACTGTGAGTAGTGGAAATGAAGCGAATCGGAATTTTTATGTGGGGGTAATACAAATGAACTATATGGGAAACCGTTGCTGGTGGGATGAAAGATTTAAAAGCAGAACACAAAATTTGATGAAACACGAGCGATGCTTGGAGGAGGATTTGTCATTTTTTGAATCTAAAAAAGCAATATTGGACGTTGCAAGCGGCGATGGACGAAATGCCCTGTATTTAACCCGGTTGGGATTTGAGGTATATGCCATCGATTTTAGCGCAGAAGCGTTAAAACGATTAAATTATTTTGCTCAGGAAGAAAACTTAGCCATTCGTACCAGTCTGGTTAATTTATGCGAAGATGAATTTTCAAATTTGTGTATGAAATTTGATGCCATTATCATAAATCATTATCGTTTGCCAAAGAAACTATATAAAAAAATAATGGATCTTCTCAATCCCAAAGGGATTCTCTGGGTCAATGGATTTATGAAAATTCCAGAAGATAACCCCAATGTGACAGAAAATGATCTTTTGTATGACACAGATTTTGAGTGCATGGAACTCCAAAAACTCGTTGATAAGAAAGAGTATCGGTATCATAACAACTTATTTGTAAGATATATATGGGTAAAGTAAATCTCAGTTTGTATGACGAGTGTTTGATGGTATGACAGCAGTGGAAATTCATAAGAAACCGGTAAAGGCTAGGGTGGTATAGAGGAAGGAGGAATACAAAATGCAGGGAAAGCCATTGATAGGAGACGTTATTTTAACAATATTTATTGGACGTGTCATCTGAAAGTAAAATTGAAATCTTTTATTTTAATACAGACTATTGGAGAGACAAAGAGGGAACGACAGAGATTTTAAAGATAGTATAGAACAATTTCTGATAGTGGGGGATTTAAAAATGGTTAGATATTTAGGAGTAGCAGAATATATTTGTCTGGCAATATCTATTTGCAACTTTATTGCAGTAGGGTTTGCATTGAAGAAAAAGAGACCGGTTTTTAAAATAATGTATTTGATCAATATTTTTGGAGTTGTCGTTATATCAAATCTGATTGTTTGGATGGAGGGCTGGTATGTGGACGAACATAATTTAAGTGGCAGTCCAGTGACTTTTGTTTTAAACGTCTGCAATATCGTACTCTTTATTGTAAGCAGTATAATAGCATTTAATTGCAAGAAGGCAGAATAAAAAATGTTTTTATGGGTGTCTGTTCCATTTCTTATACATCTCTGTTATTTAGATACAGCAGTTTAAGCAGCATGGTTTCATAGGGGGAGGTTATAAAAAGTAATATTTTTGATAAGAAGCTTTCCTCATCTAATATTTTTTCGTGAACATATTTATAAGCAAATTTTCATGCGCTGCTTCGCTGCCGTTTGGATACACCAAACGACAGCGAAGGGGCAGTGTAGGCGGCGTGCGAAAGGCAATAGTGACTTGAATGGAGTGAAAGTCAGTGCTTTGATTGATCATTCATCTTCTTAAGCAAGCGCATGAAATCGGGAAGCTGTGACGGAATCCTCTGTCTGTAAAAGGCATACCGATCTTTCTTTGGCTGCTGCTTCTTTTTGTTATGCGGTATAAACCGATCGGTATACCAATCGATGTTGTTTATGTTGTATCACAGGAAAAGCACACGATTCTGACAGCGGATGAATTGACACAGATTTACGGATGGTGCTAAAATAGAAAGAAATGCCGAAGTAAAAGTTACATTCAGGAAAACACGATGCAGGAGGGTATGTTCATGCCAAAAAGAACAGACATTCACAAGATATTGATCATTGGTTCGGGACCGATCATCATCGGACAGGCGTGCGAGTTTGATTATTCGGGAACGCAGGCGTGCAAGGCGCTGCGCAGGCTGGGATACGAGATTGTTCTTGTCAATTCCAATCCGGCGACGATCATGACAGACCCGGAGACGGCAGATGCGACTTATATTGAACCGTTAAATGTAGAGCGTCTGGAATATATCATTGCGAAGGAGCGCCCGGATGCACTGCTGCCGAATCTCGGCGGGCAGTCGGGGTTAAATCTCTGTTCGGAGTTAAATCAGGCGGGAGTATTGGATAAGTACGGCGTGGAGGTGATCGGCGTTCAGGTGGACGCCATTGCGCGCGGTGAGGATCGTATCGAGTTTAAAAAGACGATCGATCAGCTTGGCATCGAGATGGCGCGCAGCGAGGTGGCTTACTCCGTGGAGGAAGCGCTCGTCATTGCGGACAAGCTCGGCTATCCGGTTGTCCTTCGTCCGGCGTATACGATGGGCGGCGCAGGCGGAGGTCTTGTCTACAACAAAGAGGAATTAAAGACGGTTTGCGCCAGAGGGCTTCAGGCTTCTCTGGTCGGACAGGTACTCGTTGAGGAGTCGATTCTCGGCTGGGAGGAACTGGAACTTGAGGTTGTGCGTGACGCAGAGGGTAATATGATCACCGTGTGCTTCATCGAGAATATCGATCCTCTTGGCGTACACACCGGAGACTCCTTCTGTTCTGCACCGATGCTCACGATTTCCAAGGAGTGTCAGAAGCGTTTGCAGGAGCAGGCATATAAGATCGTGGAGTCCGTGCAGGTGATCGGCGGCACAAATGTACAGTTTGCACATGATCCGGTATCTGACCGGATTATCGTGATCGAGATCAACCCGCGCACCTCACGTTCTTCCGCACTCGCATCAAAGGCGACGGGATTCCCGATCGCGCTTGTATCCGCGATGCTGGCAGCAGGGCTGACCTCAAAGGATATTCCGTGCGGCAAGTGCGGCACGCTCGATCAGTATGTGCCGGGCGGCGATTATGTGGTGATCAAGTTCGCACGCTGGGCGTTTGAGAAGTTTAAGGGTGTGGAGGACAAGCTCGGCACACAGATGCGTGCGGTCGGCGAGGTGATGAGCATCGGAAAAACCTACAAGGAGGCGTTCCAGAAGGCGATCCGTTCTCTTGAGACAGGACGTTACGGGCTTGGTCATGCAGATAATTTTGATTCCTTAAGCAAAGAAGAATTGCTGCGCAGACTGGGAACTCCGTCGAGTGAACGTCATTTCCTGATGTATGAAGCGCTGCGCAAGGGAGCTTCGGTTGAGG
>Garnier_p1__coassemble_1312_pt1 | contig 14789 bp, 12 predicted proteins | sample Garnier_p1__metabat2_high_PE_021 | metagenome-assembled genome bin Garnier_p1 | reverse complement strand
GCAAATGCCGGTTCTGGCGTTTCTTAATCAGAGACTTTTTTTACAGCCCCTTTTTTATTTAATGCTAATTATTTGTAAAGCTCTACCAATCTTAACAGGTGCTCATAGCGCTCCTTCGCAGCCTCCTCGGATGCTGTAAAGAGCTGCTCTGCTCTCTCCGGGAATGCTCTGCTCAGACGGCTATAGCGCGTCTCGCTGTTTAAGAACTCCTGATAGGTTCCGTCACCCGGCTTTGAGGTAAGGGTAAACGGATTCTTGCCCTCTGCCTTGAGTGCCGGATTGAAGGAGAACAGATTCCAGTAGCCTGCTGCAACTGCCTTCTTCATCTCAGTCTGGCAGTGATTCATACCGCCCTTGATACCGTGAAGCTCACATGGAGCATAACCGATAATTAAGGATGGTCCGTTGTAAGCCTCTGCCTCTGCGATCACCTTGATCGTATGCGCCATATTTGCGCCAAGCGCAACCTGTGCTACATATACATAGCCGTAGCTCATTGCGATCTCTGCAAGGCTCTTTTTGCCAACCTCTTTACCGGAAGCTGCAAACTGACAAACCTCACCGATATTGGAAGCCTTAGAAGCCTGACCGCCGGTATTGGAATACATCTCGGTATCAAATACCATGACGTTTACATTATCACCGGAAGCAAGTACATGATCCAGACCGCCGAAGCCGATGTCGTAAGCCCATCCGTCTCCACCGAAGATCCATACAGACTTCTTACCAAGGTAATCCTTCTTCTCAAGCGCTGCCTTTGCATTCGGGCATCCGGCTGCTGCTGCCTTCTCTAACTCTGCAACAAGCGCCTCTGTTGCCGGTGCATTTGCTCTTGTATCGTTCTTTGTCTCTGTAAACTTCTCAAAAGCAGCCTTAAGCTCTGCGGAAGCCTTCTCGGACTCTGCACACTTCTTAGCGCTTGCGATTGCCTGCTCACGAAGAACGCTCTGTCCGATCTGCATACCAAGACCATGCTGTGCGTTATCCTCAAACAAGGAGTTTGCCCATGCCGGTCCCTTCTGAGAGTCTTTATTGACAGTATACGGTGATGTAGCTGCCGGACCGCCCCAGATAGAAGAACATCCGGTTGCATTGGAAATATACATCTGCTCGCCGAATAACTGTGTAATGATGCGGGCATAAGCTGTCTCTGCACATCCTGCACAAGCGCCTGAGAACTCAAGCAGCGGCTGGTTGAACTGAGAACCCTTAACCGTATTGTCTGCCGGCATACCAGGCTTCTTGCCAACATTTGCAACTAAGTAATCAAATACCGGCTGCTCCTCTGCCTGTGATTCCTGCGGAACCATCTCGATCGCCGCAGTCGGGCATACCGTGATACACTCGCCGCATCCTGTACAGTCTAACGGTGACACGCTGATCGTGAATTTGTACTCTCCTGCCTTTGGCTTTGTGTCAGCAAGCTTGATCTGGCTTGGCGCTGCCTTCACCTCATCCTCGCTTAACATAAACGGACGAATGGTTGCGTGAGAACATACAAATGCACACTGGTTACACTGAATACATTTTCCTGCATCCCATGTAGGAACTGTAACGGCTGTACCGCGCTTCTCATATGCAGATGCACCGTGCTCAAACTGTCCGTCTGCATTTTCAACAAATGCAGATACCGGTAAGGAATCTCCATCCATTAAGGAAATCGGATTCATCAGCTCCTTTACCATCTTAACAGTCTTCGGACGACCTGTCAGCTCTGCCGGAGCCGGATCTGCCGCAGGGTTTGCCCATGAAGCCGGGATCTCAACCTTATGTACGGCGTCCACACCGGCATCGATTGCCTTGTAGTTCATCTCTACAACGGCGTCACCCTTCTTGCCGTAAGACTTCTTGGCAGCCTGCTTCATGAAGTCTACTGCCTCATCGATCGGCATAACGTTTGCCAGCTTGAAGAATGCCGACTGTAAGATCGTATTAGTACGCTTACCCATACCGATCTCGATCGCCTTATCAATCGCGTTGATCGTATATAACTGAATGTTGTTATTTGCGATATACTTCTTTGTCTCAGCGTTTAAGTGCTGATCAAGCTCCTCATCCGTCCACTGACAGTTGAGCATAAATACGCCGCCCGGCTTTACATCCTGCACCATCTTAAAGCCTTTTGTGACATAGGACGGATTGTGGCATGCCACAAAATCAGCCTGATTGATGTAATACGGACTTCTGATCGGCTTATCACCAAATCTTAAGTGAGAAATGGTAACACCGCCGGTTTTCTTGGAGTCATACTGGAAGTATGCCTGAATGTATTTGTCTGTGTGATCACCGATGATCTTCGTGGAGTTCTTATTTGCACCTACGGTACCGTCTCCGCCGAATCCCCAGAACTTACACTCTACCGTACCTGCAGCAGACGTAATCGGAGCCGGCTTTACCTCCGGTAAGCTTAAGTTCGTAACGTCATCCACGATACCGATCGTGAATCTCTTTTTCGGCGCATCGTTCTCCAGCTCTTTGTAAACAGCGAATAAGGATGAAGGCGGTGTATCCTTAGATCCTAATCCGTAGCGTCCTGCAGTCAGAACAATCGAATCAAGACCTGCCTCGCGCAGTGTTGCCGCAACATCTAAGTATAACGGATCGCCAAGCGCTCCCGGCTCTTTCGTTCTGTCAAGCACAGCAACCTTCTTTACCGTCTTAGGAAGAACCTTTAAGAAGGACTCCGGTACCCACGGACGATACAGACGAACCTTTACAAGACCGACCTTCTCACCCTTTGACATCAGGTAGTCGATCACTTCCTCTGCTACGTCATTGACAGAGCCCATCGCTACGATCACACGCTCTGCATCCTCTGCTCCGTAATAATTGAACAGATCATAATTTGTTCCAAGCTTCTCATTCACTTTTGCCATGTACTTCTCTACGATAGCCGGAAGCTCATTGTATGCAGTGTTGCATGCCTCGCGGTGCTGGAAGAAAACGTCTCCGTTCTCATGAGAACCGCGCATTGCCGGATGCTCCGGATTTAATGCGTGCGCACGGAACGCATGCACTGCCTCCATATTGCACATTTCCTTCAGATCCGCATAATCCCACTTCTCAATCTTCTGAATCTCATGAGAGGTACGGAAACCGTCAAAGAAGTTGATGAACGGAACCTTACCCTCAAGCGTTGCAAGATGTGCAACCGGGCTTAAGTCCATAACCTCCTGCGGATTTGTCTCGCACAGCATAGCGAAACCTGTCTGGCGGCAGGCATATACGTCGCTGTGATCACCAAAAATATTTAAAGACTGTGTTGCAACAGTACGTGCAGATACATCAAATACACACGGAAGCATCTCACCTGCAATCTTATACATGTTCGGGATCATCAGTAAGAGACCCTGAGATGCGGTAAATGTAGTCGTCAAAGCTCCTGCTGCAAGAGAACCGTGAACCGCTCCTGCTGCTCCTGCCTCTGACTCCATCTCTACAACCTTTACCTGATTTCCAAAGATGTTCTCCTGTCCTGCTGCGGACCACTGATCTACAGAGTCTGCCATCGGGCTGGAAGGTGTAATTGGGTAAATCGCTGCAACATCTGTAAACGCGTACGCTACATGAGCCGCCGCTGTATTACCGTCCATTGACTGTTTTGCTCTGGACATTCTTATTCCTCCTTAATCATGCTTAAAATAGAGCGTCATATTACGACTTAATTCTGATTTTATCATTTAATTTGTCGATTGTAAAGGTTTCCGCCTGTACGAAAACGCGTGCAATCTGAAAATTTCCGTCTCCTTTGCCGATTGGGTTGCAATTCTTTCTTTTTTTTAGTATGATACGAATTAGTGTCTTGGGCAAAACTGCCGCGGCACAGTCTTTGAAATCATTCGTCATCAAAAAGTTAGGAGAATAGCAAATGATCAGTGCAAGCAATGTAACGTTACGAATCGGAAAAAAAGCATTATTCGAGGATGTCAATATTAAATTTACCGAGGGCTGCTGCTACGGTCTGATCGGTGCCAACGGCGCCGGAAAATCAACCTTTCTTAAAATTTTGTCCGGACAGCTTGAGCCTACCGCCGGAGAGGTGATCATCACGCCGGGGCAGCGCCTTTCTTTCCTGCAGCAGGATCACTTCAAATACGACGGCTTTACCGTTTTAGATACTGTTATTATGGGAAATAAGCGTCTTTATGATATTATGAAGGAAAAAGACGCTATTTATATGAAGGAGGACTTCACGGACGAGGACGGCATCCGTGCCAGCGAGCTGGAAGCGGAATTTGCCGATATGGACGGCTGGAATGCGGAAGCGGACGCCGCTACCCTCCTAAATGGTCTTGGCATCCCGTCTGAAGAGCACTACAACATGATGGGGGATATGCCGGGCGCGCTCAAGGTGAAGGTGCTCCTTGCACAGGCGCTTTTCGGCAATCCCGACATCCTGCTTTTAGACGAGCCGACCAACCACCTGGATCTCGACGCGATCAGTTGGCTGGAGGAGTTTTTGATCAACTTTGAAAATACCGTTATTGTCGTGTCTCACGACCGCTACTTCCTGAATAAGGTCTGCACAAACATCGCAGACATCGACTACGGCAAGATCCAGCTCTATGCCGGCAACTATGATTTCTGGTACGAATCCAGCCAGCTTCTTGTAAAGCAGATGAAGGAAGCAAACAAAAAGAAGGAGGAAAAGATCAAGGAGCTTCAGGAGTTTATCTCCCGCTTCTCGGCAAACGCCTCAAAATCCAAGCAGGCAACCTCCAGAAAGCGTGCCTTGGAAAAGATCCAGCTTGACGAGATCCGTCCGTCGAGCCGTAAATATCCGTACATCGACTTTCGTCCGAACCGCGAGATCGGAAACGAGGTGCTCACGGTGGAGGGAATTACCAAGACGATCGACGGCGTAAAGGTTCTTGACAATGTATCGTTTATTGTCGGTCACGACGACAAAATCGCATTTGTCGGAGGCAATGAGCTGGCAAAGACCACATTATTTAAGATTCTTGCCGGAGAGCTTGAACCGGATGCCGGCAGCTACAAATGGGGAGTTACGACCAGCCAGTCCTACTTCCCGAAAGATAACACAGAGATTTTTGATACAGACCTTCTGATCGTCGACTGGCTGACCCAGTTTTCCGAGATCAAGGATGCCACCTATGTGCGCGGTTTCCTCGGTCGTATGCTCTTTGCCGGAGAAGACGGGACAAAAAAAATGCGTGTGCTCTCCGGCGGTGAAAAGGTGCGCGTGCTGCTCTCCCGTATGATGATCATGGGAAGCAACGTTTTGATCTTAGACGAGCCGACCGACCATCTGGATATGGAATCCATCACCGCGCTCAACAACGGACTGATCAAGTTCCCGGGCGTTGTTTTATTCGCGTCCCGTGACCATCAGGTCGTGCAGACCACAGCGAACCGGATCATCGAATTTCTACCGGACGGCACATTTATTGATAAGGTTTCCAGCTATGACGAATATCTCGAAAATGACGAGATGGCGAGAAAACGTCAGGTTTACTCGATGTCTACGGAAGAAGAAGGCGATAACTAACAGAATTTTATCAGACTGCGGTATAGTCATTGACGGCTATGCCGCTTTTTTATTCCATAACTTTTACCAATGCATCTTAGATCATATCGAACCGGTACGACAAATCATAAGTTTATGCTGCTTGCAAATCCAAGTTGACTTCATAATGACTCTATGCTATTTTCTAGTTAGTATCTGCTAACCTTCATTTGCACGATCATTTAGGAGGTGGTTACATTCCCCAAATTTTAAAACAATGTTCACCCATCTCAAAAGTAAGTTGATAAGGAGGCTGACTATGGAAACTGTATTAAGAAAAGTACTATGTAGTATTTTATTGACTGCAATACTAGTGACTGCATCTGTTTCACCGGTATTGGCTGCTTCTCCTTCTCCGGGAGTAAATGCAACGTCCAATGGAATTGAAATTCTTGAGAAGGATTTTTCAGACACATCGATCTATGTAAAATATTATCTTACCACAAACGGTGAAACAACGTTATACACCGAATATGGCAAAATAGCAGGAGACACATTCGTCTTGGACACTGTTCATCTAAAGGTTGATGAATACAAAACGCCAATTCCTGCAACAGCTCAAAAGGAACATACTGTAACTCCTATGAAAGCTTATGATGTTTCTTCTTTACGCGTTTCACGAAGCTCCTGTGAATATAAAGCACATACCGAAACATTTAGCTTTAAAGTCGACAAATGGACATTAGGGTCTTTAACAACTGTATTAGTATCTGTAATCGGTTTGGCTGCCGGGGAAGCAGGTGTTCTTGCAGGTGCGTTCATTGACGCTGCAGCAAATGGTCTTATATCAGCTATTCCGGATAGCATCTATTTTGACGGAGAAAGATGTGTAAGTCATGCCATTGGAAAAGTTTATTATCGGTATCGGGGTAATTTCTATTCTGATTCTTCCAAAAGTGTTCTTGTTGCAGAAAATATTTCTTGGTCTAGGCGTTGGGGGCATTGAAGTATGAATTATGGTCTTGAGTTACTATCAGAACTTATCCCTCTCTTACTTGTCGTGATTTTAGTCATAGACATGAAAAAAAGAGAAACTAAGAGAAAAAAAGAATTGCTTCTGCCACTGATCGTTCTTTCTATCATTGAACTTCCGGCACTCATAGTAACCCTGTGCTGTATGATGCTAGGCATTCCGCACTCAAGTTTCCGGCATCTGATAACAGTTGCTATTTTCGCATTGCTTGCGCTTACCTATATTATTTATGATAAGCGCAAACGCAACAGATAATTGGGACTCTGCATCCTATAATGCCCACAATCTCCCGTTGCTTTCAGTTCTCCTTCCACTGTTTACGAACCAAAGAAGGAACGCACGAAACTCTTTATGTTCCTTCCTATCTCTGCAAATCTTTAAAAGGGAGCTGTCATCTCGACAGCTCCCTGTAATCATTTTAATCTATAATTTTTCTTATGACATATACAAAAAGACAGTATCAGACAACTCGTACAAAATTTATGCTGTATCGCTATCCATATCATGCCTCTTTTAGAAGATTCTGCGCACCGCAATGACCTCACGGTAAGTCACCGGTGACGTTAAGGTAATCCCCGTCCGCTCATTGCTTGCATGAAGCAGTGTGTTATTACCTGCGTAAATTCCAATGTGTCCGCTGTAGCAGACAAGATCGCCCGGCTGTATCTCCGAGAGGCTGACACCGTAGCCCGCGCTCCTTTGCGCTGTTGAGTTGCGCGGCAGCTTCACGCCAAACGCCGCATATACGCTCTGCACAAATCCTGAACAGTCTGCGCCGTTTGTAAGGCTTGTCCCGCCAAACACATATGGATTGCCTAAAAACTGCATTCCGTAATTAACGACTGCCTGTCCGTTTGAAACACTGCCCGCTTGGGGCGCTGTAGTTCCTCCCGTGCCTGCGTTATTTGATGCCGCAGAACCGGAGGACGGACGGGATGCTTTGGACGGTTCCTTCTTTGCAGCAGCCTGCTCCTTCTTCCGCTTTGCCGCTTCCTCTGCCTCACGCGCCCGTCTCGCCTCCTCTGCGGCTCTTGCTGCTGCCTGACGCTCCGCTTCCTCTCTGGCAAGGCGCGCTTCCTCCTCTGCCTTTGATTCCGCATGAATATATTCTGTCGAAAGCGTTACATAGTCCGCAGACACATAGCCGTCACCCTCAACGGTCGATACCTTTACCCAGCCTTCCGTCGATTCATCGAGCACGACCAGATCATCCCCCTCCGGCAGCATCGTAAGAATCCGCGCCTCTGTCGTAGGCTCGTTTCTGACAAACAATGTCGTTGTCGTCACCGTCGCATAACGTGTACCCACCGCACGCGCCAGATTCTCATCGCCAACTACAACATACTCTGCTTTGACATATCCCTCAACGCTTCCCGATACGATTTTATACCAGCCGTCCTCTGTCGTCTCAAGCACCGTTGCCGCCGAATCATTGTAAAGCTTTCCGAGCACCTCGCTTTCCGTATTTGGAAGTGCGCGGACATTGACATAATGATTGACCTGCGCAATCGCTATATCCGCATATTCTGACGCAACGACCGGAACCTCATGCTCCGCTGCTGTGGCTGTTTCTGCCTCTGTCTGCGCATCTTGCACCGCTTCTTGCTCTCCTGTGCGCTCATCTGCCGGCTGCTCGCGCTCCAACGCGCGCACCGCTTTATTTCTCTGCTCCGCTTCCGCAGCAGCATTCTGCGCATTCAGCTCCTCTGAAAACATATGGATTGCACCTGCCACCGGTCCGGCTGCACCCTTTCGCTCGGCGGCATTTATGTAATACCCTGTTGCTCCAAAGGCTATACTCCCCGCAAGCAGTATCGAAAGCAGCCTCATTCTCTGTTTCATTCTCTCTTTCCTCCAAACATCTTTTTTGCGCTCGCACTTGTTACTAATTTATTACAAGTTTGTTTCATTTGTGTGATGTTTGAATTTTAACAGAGAATCCGACGCAAATCTACAAGCAGATTCTTCCAATAAAAATGCATGTCCTCACAAACAACGGACATCACGCTTCGTGAGCAGTCCTTATGCCAACAACGAGCGACACGCTTCGCGAGCCACTCTTATATCAAGAAAAAACGGTGTACAGGGAAATCCCCCATACACCGCTGCAAACCGCATAAATTCAATTCTGGTCGTTATACTTGACATCACGCACGTCATAGCCGCGGCGCTCCAGCGCACGCACCACGCGCTCAAAATCCGGCGCTTCGACACGCAGGAATATCTCCACAAGATCCAATACCTCTGTCGGTATGACCATCATATTACAGATGTCCCCGCCCTCTTTTGAGATCAGCTCGCAGATTTTACCAAGCACGCCCTTCATATCATAAGTATAAATCGCCATTGAATTATGCTTATTTCCAAACATTTTCTGATACTCCTTAAACACCGCCTGCTGTGTAACAATGCCAAGAAGCACATTTTTTTCATTGGTGATCGGAATAAAACGCACCTTAGAGGTAATAAACTGCGCCGCAGCCTCCTCAATCCTTGTATTTTCACCAATCGTGTCAATCTTTGTTTTCATAAATTCCTCGACACGCTTGGCGACAAATTCCTCCTTTGTACCGTTAAAGTTCTTAAAGTACTCCTCAAACATATACTGCTTTGACAGTACCCCGACAAACTCTCTGCCGTTTACCACCGGAAGGGACAGAAGTCTCTGCTCGTCAATGATCTGCATTGCCTCCTCCACCGTGTTGTCCACGCTGATACACGCGATCCTGCTAAACGGCATCATAATTGCTTTTACTCTCATACTCGGTACCTCCTATATATTTTCAATCTGCCAGTCAATGGGTTCCACTCCATGCTCCTTGAAAAACTCATTCGCCTTGCTAAAATGCCTACATCCAAAAAATCCACGGTATGCGGAAAGAGGACTCGGATGCGGCGCCTTTAAAATCAAGTGCTTGGGATTTGTCAGCATCGGTATCTTCATCTGTGCCGGTCTGCCCCATAAGAAATAGACAATCGGTCGATCCTGCGCGTTGACCGCTTCTATGACAGCGTCCGTAAACTGCTCCCAGCCCTTTCCCTGATGTGAATTTGCCTGATGCGCACGCACCGTCAGCACCGTGTTTAAAAGCAGCACACCCTGATCCGCCCATTTTTTCAGATAACCGTTATTCGGAACATAACAGCCGAGATCCTCCGAAAGCTCTTTATAAATGTTCTGCAAAGACGGCGGTATCTCCGTTTGCTCCGGCAGTACCGAAAAGGATAAGCCATGCGCCTGATTGACATTATGATAAGGGTCCTGCCCTAACAAAAGCACCTTCACCTTGCTAAGCGGTGTAAAATGAAATGCGTTAAAAATATCATCTGCGGGCGGATAGACAACCGCCTTGCTGTACTCCTCCCGCACGAACTGGTATAGCTGTCTGTAATAGGGTTTCTTAAACTCCGCCTCCATTGCCGGCAGCCAGTCATTTGTGATCATCGACATCGCGCATCTCCTCCTTGTATCTTCATAAGCTTCGCACAGGCACAGCCCGCCCCGCCAGATATTCCTTTAAATCTCCGATTTCCAGCTCCTTATAATGAAACAATGACGCCGCCAACACCGCATCTGCACCGCCCTCTGTCAGCACATCATAAAAATGCTCCTTTGCTCCTGCACCACCCGATGCGATCACCGGAATCGCAACGCAATCTGCAATCTGTCTGGTGAGCGACACCTCATATCCGCATTTTGTTCCATCGCAGTCCATGCTTGTGAGCAGTATCTCCCCTGCGCCCAGCCGTTCTGCTTTTTTTGCCCAGGCTGCCGCATCCAGTCCGGTATCGATCCTCCCGCCGTTTTTATAGACGTTCCATCCGCTGCCATCCGCGCGCCTTCTCGCATCAATCGCCACAACGACACACTGACTTCCAAACCGATCCGCCGCTTCCGAAATCAGAGCAGGACGGTCGATTGCCGCCGAATTTACTGAAATCTTATCCGCGCCTGCACGCAGCAGCTCCTTAAAGTCATAAACTGTCCGAATACCGCCGCCAACGGTAAACGGGATAAACACGCGTTCCGCGACACGACTTACCATATCCGCTACCGTTTTGCGCGCATCCGAGGTTGCCGTAATATCAAGAAAAACCAGTTCGTCAGCGCCCGCCCTGTCATAGGCAGCCGCTGTCTCTACCGGATCTCCGGCATCCCTTAACGCGACAAAATTAATTCCTTTTACGACACGTCCGTCCTTTACATCCAGACAAGGAATGATTCTCTTTGTAAGCATACGAATGTCTCCCCGTTTTCATACATCAATCAGCTATGCCGGCGCCGCCCCTTCTATCCTTGCAAAATTTTTTAAAAGCTGAAGCCCCACAGCTCCGCTTTTTTCGGGATGAAATTGGCAGGCAAAAATCTGATCCTTTTCTATGGAAGCATGGATCTGCACGCCATATTCCGCGACTGCCTTTACGATCTTAGCCTCTTTTGCCTGTAAGTAGTAGGAATGTACAAAGTAAACATACGGCTGCTGCGCATGTGTACAGACGACGTCCGAAAAAAGCCTGCCATTTCCGCGCAGCGTCAGCGAATTCCAACCGACATGCGGCACCTTTATCCCGTCCGCCTTTGGAATCCGAAGAATCTTTCCCTCCAAAATTCCAAGACCCTCAACGCCGCCGCTCTCCTCACTGCCCTCAAACAAAAGCTGCAGCCCCAGACATATCCCAAGCATTGGCTTTCCGCTTTCTGCAAATTCCCTGATCATCCGGTCAAGCTCATATCTCTTTAGCTGCTGCATCGCCGTACCGTAAGCGCCGACTCCCGGCACAACGATCCGATCTGCCTGACTAAGCTCCCGATAGCGCCGTGTGGTCATACACGGCTCTCCCAGTGCCTGAAACGCTTTTTCCACGCTGTGCAGATTTCCTGCGTCATAGTCCAGAATCGCAATCATACCTTTTTCTCCACTTAGTTTGCCGCATATCCGGTCTGCGCCAATATTTGCTGAAGCTGAACAGAATATTCGCTCCTCTCCTCGATCGCATACAGGGAAAGCGCCTGTTCCTCCGTCATACCGAAAGTGCCTAACGCAGCCTGCGTCTGTTCCTTTAGATTCGCAAGTTCTCCCGAACAGCCATAAAGCTCCGCTTCCGGAAGATATTTCTGGCATCTGCCCGCAGCCCTTACGAGGGAATCCAGTGCCATATCAAAAACGCCTGCCTCCATAAAGGTCTCATACGCCTCATATTCACCGGATACATTTGCAAGGAGACGATATTTTTCATAGGTATCAATATCCTGTTCCTTCATCTCCATACCGGCAACCGCACGGTATGCCTGTTCATAATTTCCAAGCGCAAACTGCTTTTTCGCATTTGCGATGCCGGAAGAATATCCAAACAAATTTGTGCCCAGAAGCACAAGAAGCAGGAACGAGGCTACCATGACAAAGCATAGGATGACAGGCTTTTTCGGCAACGGCGGTGTAAGATCCTGCTCCTTTGGCTTCTTCATCTTTGCCTGCCTTGCCTTTTTTGCCCGCTTTTCTGCCTGTGCTGCCTTCGCCTGTGCCCGTTTTTGCGCCTGCGCAGCTTTTTTCTTCGCCTTCTTTTCTTCCTTCTCTTTCTTCTTTCGCTCCGCCGCATCCTCCTGTGTCTCTGCCGGCTCCTGCGCACCGCTCTCTGATTCTGTGCCGCCGCCCTCCAGTTCCTGCAGCAATCTGAAATTTTCATCGGAAACATCGTCCGTTCCGAAAATGCCGAGCGGATCTGCCTCTGTGGCAGGCGCGCTCACCGGCTCCTGCACTGCTTCTTCCAACTCGTCCTCTCCAAAAAGAACTCTGGAAACCTTCTTTAAAAAGCCGGAAGACTCCTTTGATTTCCCCTTATGGTCTGGTTCATGCGACATCTCCAGTCCTGTATCTGTATCCTGCACCGCTTCCTCCTGTACCTGCGGTTCGCTCCCGCCAAATAAATCCGCAAACGGTGACGCATCCGCATCCGCGTTTACTTCCTCCTGCTCCTCTGCCTCGCTCTCATGAAACATATCTCCCAGCTCCGAGAAGTCTCCCTCTGAATGCAGCAATTCCATTAAATCGGAATCATCCTCCACAGGCTTTTCTTGCTCCTGCTCCTCTGCCCCGCTCTCGCTGAATAAATCCGAAAGAGACGGCTCTGCCTCGCTCTCATCTACCGTCTCCTGCATCTGTGATCCAAAAACATCCTCCTGCACAGGTGCTTCATTTCTCTCCGTTTCCGACATCAATGCCGAAGGCTCGTCAGAAAGCGTGTCTACAAAAATATCGTCCTTTCCCTCATCATCAAACTGCTGCATAAACGCATCCGCATCCAGTCCCGACAGGAAATCGTCCGTCTCGTCTTCCTGCGTGTCTCCCTTCATGGAATTTAATAACTTGTCCAAATAATCTTCTGTATTGCTCATAGCTACCTCCGGTGTTTAAATTCAATCGGGGATGTGACATTACATCACATCCCCTCTTTACTTCTCTTAGTCCATGCTCTTATCAATCAAATCATCAATCGCAGCCACAAGACTTCCGATCTCCGGCTTGGTCAACTGCGCATCGGCACCCAGCAGTTCTCCCTTTAACCGCATCTCCTGATTTACAAGCGATGAAAAAATAATGAGCGGGATACGTTTCATCGTATCATCTGTCTTTACCAGTTTTGTCAGTCTGTGACCGTCCATCAACGGCATCTCAATATCCGTGATGATACAGTGCACTCTCTCCCTGACATTCCCCTCCTGCTTATACTCGGTCAGCTTGTCCCAAGCCTCCTGTCCGTTCATGGTCACGATCAGATTTGTATAACCCGCCTTCCGCAGACAGTCTGTGATCAGTCTGCTAAGCAGCGGGGAATCCTCAGCGATCAGGATTGGTGATTCACACCGCTCACGCTCCGTCATATTATCAATATCCGATACCTTTAATCCTGTTTCCGGACTGATGTCTGAGACGATCTTTTCAAAGTCAAGAATAATGATAAGCTCCTTGCCCATCTTAATGACTCCGGTCGAAGCGCTATTGTCCTCCGTATTGATCGTCGCATCCGGCTTTATGATAGATTCCCACGATACCCGATGAATCCCAATGACCTGATCCACATGGAACGCAATATTTAATTTATTAAAATTCGTGATAATAAAAAGTCCTTTATCCTCATCCGAATCAGATATTCCAAGACAGCTTTTTAAATTTACCACGGAAATCATCGTATCGCGCGGCATAAAAATACCCTCGATGCTCGGATGTGAATTGGGCACCGGCGTCACCGGCTGGTAGGTTAAAATTTCTTTGATCTTTGCAACGTTAATTCCGTAATGATTTCTGCCCAAGGTAAACTCCAGAACCTCAAGCTCATTTGTTCCTGACTCCAAAAGAATATTTGTATCCATTTTGTTCTCTCCTCCTGCCTGCTGTTATAACACAAATTCATAACCTCTGCGGATATTATAGCACAATAGTACTAAAAATGCATTTCTTTTTGCTAATTTCCCAAAACAATCTGATAATTCTGATCTGTTGTCACGATAAGCTCCGCATTTTCTACCGCAGTCACCTCCGCAGGAATCTGGAATAAAAGCACCGCCTTCTTTGTCTCTCCCGCATTGATCGTTCCCGCCATGGATGAAAAATCCTCTGTCAGAACCGTCTGCTCGGCAGTTGCTGTAATATCCTGTCCCAGACGTACCGTAAAGGCATCCGCACCGGGCAGTGAATTAACCTCCACAGGCTCGCTTCCCGTATTCATAATATTAACCTCAAGGAGCAGATACTTCTTGCCGGCATCGGGATACATCGCGAAATAATCGTCCTCCATATAGCTGTCCGCAAAACTTGCCCCCACATAAGAAAACTCAATGCCGGGAACTGCAAACACCTCGTTCCACGATGCCGGAACATATGTCTCCTCCTGTGTCTGCGTATCCTCCGTCACAGGCGGCTGCGCCGTCTCCGAAGAAACATCTGTCCCTGCACTCTGTTCCGGCAAAGTCTCCTCCGCTGCCGCTGTATTTTCCTCTGTTGCTTCCGTCTCCTCAGGAAAGACCATCGTCAGCCCCTCCTTCTGATACGCGTTGTACTTCGCCACAACATGCGCAGAATAATCTACGATGAGCGCTTCCTCCTTCTCGGTAAGCTCATATGGTTTTTCCCCGCATCCGCTCATTACTGCAGCCGCAAACAGGGCTGCCGCCATCATCTGTACCCTTGTTCTTCTCATAAGTCCCCTCACAAAATATTATTCCTGTGTCTATGTTAGCATTTTCACCGGCATATGGCAATAACAAAAATCATGCCCGCTGTATTTTATTCC
>Garnier_p1__coassemble_1300_pt1 | contig 14931 bp, 16 predicted proteins | sample Garnier_p1__metabat2_high_PE_021 | metagenome-assembled genome bin Garnier_p1 | reverse complement strand
GCCTCGGAGCATTTGGAAATCCTCACGAAAAACCCGTTTGAGGTGATGACAAAAATCCGTCATGCCGGCGCGATTTTTCTTGGAGAATATGCAAGCGAGCCGCTTGGCGATTATTTGGCTGGACCAAATCACGTCCTTCCGACAAACGGCACGGCGAAATTCTTTTCGCCGCTTGGCGTAGACGACTTTGTGAAAAAGTCGAGTATCATTTCGTATTCCAGAGAGGCATTGGAGGCGGTTTCCAAGGATATTATACAATTTGCGGAATGTGAGAGACTTACGGCGCATGCAAATTCGATTCGCGTGCGGTTTGAGCAGTAATTGCTATTTTCATTTGAACAGATTCGTACTATAATAAAGGCACGCTGATTGCAAAGCAGAAAGGCACGGATACAAGGATGGACAGGATTGCAGTATATGAGCGAAAAACAAAGGAAACTGAAATCACAGCAGAGCTTTTTCTTGACGGAACGGGAGACTGTTCCATGGAAACCGGCATCGGATTTTTTAACCATATGCTGGAGGGCTTTGCACGCCACGGCTTTTTTAATCTTAAGCTTTCCGTAAAGGGAGACCTTTCGGTCGACTGCCATCATACGGTGGAGGATAGCGGAATTGTGCTCGGAAACGCAATACGCATCGCACTTGGCGATAAGAAAGGCATCCGCCGTTACGGAAGCTGTATCCTGCCGATGGACGAGACGCTGGTGTTATGCGCCGTAGATTTGTCGGGGCGTCCGTACCTCGCCTTTGACGACGCATTTACCGCCGAAAGACTCGGAGAGATGGATACGGAGCTGATTCGGGAATTTTTCTATGCGGTCTCTTACACTGCCGGCATGAATCTTCATCTAAAGGTCTTGTCAGGCAAAAACAACCACCATATGGCGGAGGCGATGTTTAAGGCTTTTGCAAGAGCGTTAGCGGAAGCGGTTTCTCTTGACGCGCGCATTGACGGCGTGCTGTCGACAAAGGGAAGCCTTTAAAGAGAAAGGTATAAGACAAGGATGGAACAAAAAAATATCGTAGCGACGATTTATTTAAAAAACGGGCAGGCAGTCAGGGGGCGAAATGATTTTACCCCCGTCAACGACGTGATCACGCTTGCCCGCTTTTACAATGACAGCGGCATTGATAAGCTTTTGATCTTCGATCTGTCTAACGAGGATGAGGAGCATGAGAAAAATCTTCATGTCATTAAAATGATCAACCGTAATGTAGAACTCAAGGTCTGTGCCGGAGGAAACATTAACCGCTTGGAGGACATCAAGAAGTTCATCTATGCGGGGTGTCTGCAGGTGCTTATAAACGGCGCGAAGCAAAGTGGCATGGAAATCGCACAGGAGGCGTGCAGGCGCTTTGGAAAGGAGCGCATCTTAGTGTCGGTCGCCAATGTAGACTTTCTTTTCAAGCATCAGGAGGAGCTGGCTGAGAATTTTCATGAACTGCTTGTATTAAATACGGATGTGCTGGATGCCATTGAAAATATTACCGATCTTCCCTATCTTGTAAATTTTGATTCCTTTGATTACGAGAACATCGTCGAGGTTTTAAAACGGCGGAATACAAGAGGGATTGCAGGAGGTTTTATCAATGATCCGCAGATGAATATCATGGAACTGAAATCCCGCCTTTCCACAGAGGGGATTAAGATGGATCATTTTGAACCGGCGCTCGGCTGGAAGGACCTTAAGAAAAATTCGGATGGTATGGTTCCTGTTGTTGTGCAGGATTATCGGACTGACGAGGTATTGATGGTTGCATATATGAATGAGGAAGCGTTTGATGCGACGCTCCATACTGGACGCATGACCTATTACAGCCGCAGCAGACAGACGCTTTGGACAAAGGGAATGACATCCGGACATGTGCAGTATGTAAAGTCTCTGACGGCAGACTGCGATTTTGATACGATTCTGGCAAAGGTATCGCAGATCGGCGCCGCCTGCCACACCGGCAATCCGACCTGCTTTTTTCATGAGATCGTAAAAAAGGAGTATATGGAGAAAAATCCGTTAAAGGTGCTTGAGAACGTGTATGACATTATCCTCGACCGCAGAGCACATCCGAAGGAGGGCTCCTATACTAATTACCTGTTTGATAAGGGGATTGATAAGATATTAAAGAAAATCGGGGAGGAGGCGACGGAAATTGTCATCGCTGCAAAGAACCCTGATTCGGAGGAAATCAAATATGAAATTTCTGATTTCCTGTATCACATGATGGTGCTGATGGCAGAAAAGGGAGTAACATGGGAAGAAATCACACAGGAGTTGTCAAACCGCTAGGAACACAGGGGCTTTGGGCACGGCTGCCAAAAGGTGCAGGGCAGGAGGGACGTAAAGTTTATCTGGATGATCTGCGCGTACTTGCGACCGTTTTTGTCGTCTGCGTGCACACGCTTGAGCTTGCGCGCACGCAGCTCGCTCCCGGAACGCTGTCTTTTCAGCTTGCAGAGGTCTTTCACTTTATTTTTCTATCATGCAATCTTTTGTTTCTCATGATAAGCGGTGCGCTTCTCCTGCCGATGGAAGGAGAGCGTACGGGCACGTTTCTGACAAAGCGGTTTTCTAAGGTGGCAATCCCTTTTTTTGTCTATTATATTTTATATGTCTGTGCAAAGGAGGGGCTGGGGCGTCTTGCACCGGGCTACTGGTTTACGTTTCTGATACGGATATTAAGCGGGCCGCCGATCGAGGCGCCGCATTTCTGGCTGATCTATGTCATTTTATGGCTCTATCTTTTGACGCCGTTTCTTAGGTATCTGCTCCAAAATATCCCGGACGGTGTGCTTAGCGGAGTTATTTTTGTGATATTTGCAGTCAGTGCGCTTGATACCTACCTGCCGCTGTTTGGCATGGACGCCCATGTTTCCCCAATCGTGGATTCCTATGCCGGTGTCTTTATATTGGGCTATTATCTTTCCTGCCGCTGCACAAGACGGGCGGAAAATCTTATGCTTGCGGGCGGCGCTATTTCCTTTGCCGTTACCTGCTACATCTTCTTTTCGCATGGCTGGTATGACGCATATGTCTATAACACGGCGCCGACCATGATGCTGTTTACAGCCGCCTTATTTGTCGCCGCAAAACGCCTTGCGGTTCGGCAAAAGGCACTTTGCGGATTGCCAGGTCTGATCAGCCGTTACAGCTTTTCGATTCTGCTGATCCACTGGGCGGCGCTTCATGTGATCGTTAAGGATTTCCTGCATATCAACGTGATGAGCGGCGGTGTGGTTTGGGGCTGTCTGGTAATGATTGTTCTGACGCTGCTGTTTTCGCTTGTCGGCGGCATGATCATAGAGCTTGTGTTGGTGCAGCCGTTGCAGAGGGCACTGGCGGCGTGTGTGCGGTGGGGGAAAAGAATTACCCCCACGGCTGAATAAGGTTGGAAAGACGATTGTAACTCCGTGCGATTGACGGGAGATGAGAAAGCATAAAGAATTTTGCGCTATTCCATAAGGGAGGAATAGCGCCGCCTATCAAACGGATGGCGCTGATTTCCAGTATTTTAGCTGTGAAAGATACGCATCAAATTGCACACGCCTAACGCCGTTCTCCAAATGATCGGGATTTGGCATATGTTCCGTCAGATAGTCCAACAAATCTTCTTTCGACTGGTATACAAAATCACCATCCGTATAACACCATTTGCAGTAATCCTCATTATAGCTTCCGTCCGGTTCGCGGCTGATCATGTCGTCTTCACTCAAAGGCATGCCGCAGCATTGGCAAATAAGCTTCCGCGGCGAACCGAGAAGTGTATTGATCGAAACGCCGAACTCCTGCGATAACGCCTTTAACGTATCTGTATTTGGCTGCGTCTCACCGGTTTCCCAGCGGCTGACCGCCTGTCTTGTAACCTGCACACGCTCTGCAAGCTCCTCCTGTGTCAGATGCTTCTTCTCACGCAAGTTTTTAAGAATATCCTGTGTTTCCATATCCGTTCCTCCTTTAAATTATTTCATTTTTATTATAAGCTCACGGCATGATTTGCACAAGCAACAAGCTGTTGCTGTCTTTCATCTGATACAGATAATTTTCAAATACTCTCTGCCCATCCAAACATGGCATCCCTGTAAGCTGCCCGCAGCGTAGAATTTTCTACTCGGAAGATGTTTGAATTTCGGGTATCTTGTTATATAATGGGGAAAGAACCATAAAATTAATTGTCCTTATAAAAAGAGGAGGAGATGATTATGAAAAGGTGGCTTGGCATAGGAACAGTGGCAGTATGTTTTGTGTTTCTTTTCGTCTTCATTCACGTGAATTACGCGCCTAGTTCAAAACGGATTGAGCCGTTTGCTTACCGTCTGGATTCGCCACAGGAACCGGAAAACGGCGAATGGAGGGGCGAATATGTTTATTTGGGAGGAATGAAATGGCGTTTGTTGATAAACTTCCCAACCCCCGATTATGATAAGCTGACATTGTTTTTAGATGATGTGCCTGAGGAGTATGAGCAGGAACTAAGAGTTCCGCTTCTCGCACAGGACACAGAAGCTGAATTTTGTTGGAAAACCAGCGATATCCGAGAATATCTGAATACGGATTTTATGGACATGGCATTTTCACCGGAAGAACAGCAGTTGATTGGAATGACAAGCATAACCAATGATTTTGATGACAGAATGTTTCTCCTGCCATTTGAGCTGTTTGAAGATGACTGGGAGGATATGGGATTTGGAGATGAGAATGAAGGATTAAACTATAAAGAAGCATGGTGGGCATGTGAAAGCAGAGAGCCGGTTCGGATAGAGGCAGATGGTTCACATGAGATTTATGACAGTGATGGCTTATATTCGGAAGAAATACAGCGTCTGGAAGAACCGGCAATGCTCCGTCCTTGCTGCGAGATCGATAAAGACAGTATCTGCTATGTGAAAGACGCTTCCCTTCCGCTTTCGATGGAAGTAACGCAGGAGCTTTCCCGTTTTGAGCAGGAGACAGATCCTTCCAGAGAGTGGACGATCGTCGTGTCGTCCGCAGCACAGCATGTAACGATAGAGAATGTCGAACGAAACAAAAATATCTGCCGTTTTCGTTATTCCAATGCAACCACGGGAGAGGGAAACGGCTTGTATGCAATGATTCGTGATAAGTCCTCAGGTGATGTATATGCTTATGGGAAAATAGCGGATACCAGTGTTTCTGACCATGGGACAGTCGAAATTCAGCTTCCCTATTTCTATAATCGTTACATGATGCTGGAAGTTTTTTCGGAAAGAGAAAGAACAACACCCTCCGATACTGCCTATGCCAGTGAGCCGGTAAAAGTTTTATTCGGAAAGGAAGCCGCTGAACAAACACTGATATCTGAGGGAGAACTAGATACCGAGTATACTCCGATTCCCTGCGATCCTATCACAAACCATTATTATGATACATTTCTTCTTCAGTGGGATTATGAAGACTATCTGAATGCAGACGACGAAGAACTTTTGGATCTTGGAACAGCACTAGTCTTATATCAGGTGATTTTAGGGGGACGGGTAGAAGAAGGAGAATTACAGGAAATTGATATACGGGATGCAGAGAGGGAAGTAGTAAAGCAACAGGAAAGCGTGCGTACGATCACTGAACTGACTTTTGAGAATATGAACATGATGGGACTGGACAATTTAAAAGAAACCATGGACTATGGAAACGGGGTTGCAGAGAATTTATCTGACAGCAAAGATATTGAAATGGTGGATAATGAAAAATACACACCGTATCTTTCCTACACTTACGAAGCATATAAAGCTGCAGACGCGGAAGATCAGCAGCGAGCAATCACAGTGGCTATCATATATATGGTCCGCTATCGTATGAATATTGAGATTTCCGAAGAAGAAGCTTCCGATGAGGTATGGGCAATGAGAAGGGCCCTAGAGGCGATTTGGGAAATTTTCCCGGAACTCACTTTAAAGGAGCTGCTGGATCAGTACCGTCAAGGTTAACTGCGGGAAGTCAGAAAAAACCTTTTTGGTCCGTTCCCGCTTGCACTTCTCCCATCAAATGTTTATAATATGAAAGATTAACGATGCAGGAAGCATTCTGCGCAATACCAAACCAGAAAGGAAAAAGATGAGAAAACTTGCACTGACTGATGAAATACTATTAAAAATAGAAAAACCCGCTCGTTATATAGGAAACGAGGTCAACTCTGTCGTAAAGGACAAGTCTAAGGTAAATATCCGTTTTGCCATGTGCTTTCCGGACGTCTATGAGATTGGAATGTCGCATCTGGGCATCCAGATTTTATATGATATGTTCAATAAAAGAGAGGACGTGTGGTGTGAGCGTGTCTACTCTCCGTGGCCGGATCTGCACCGGATCATGAAAGAGCAGCAGATTCCGCTGTTTGGACTGGAATCACAGGAACCGATCAAAAATCTTGATTTTTTGGGCATCACGCTGCAATATGAGATGTGCTACACCAACATTCTGCAGATTCTTGATCTTGGTCAAATACCGCTGCTTGCCGCAGACCGGGGAGAAGACTGTCCGCTTGTCATCGGGGGCGGTCCGTGTACCTATAATCCCGAACCGATCGCAGAGTTTTTTGATCTGTTTTATATGGGAGAGGGCGAATTACAATATGATGCGCTGTTTGACCTCTATCTAAAGATGCGGGCAGAACAAAAAACGCGGGCGGAATTTTTGCATGAAGCTGCAAAAATTCCGGGAATCTATGTGCCCTCCCTCTATCGCCCGTCTTACCATGAGGACGGAACGCTGGCGGCCTTTGAGCCTCTTTTTGATGATATTCCCCGCACGATCACAAAGCAGCTTGTGCTCGATATGACACAGGCTGTTTACCCGGAGAAACCTGTCGTACCGTTTATCAAGGCAACACAGGATCGTGTCGTTCTTGAAATTCAGCGCGGCTGTATTCGCGGCTGCCGTTTCTGTCAGGCAGGCATGGTCTATCGTCCGGTGCGTGAAAAGCATGTAGAGCGTTTAAAACAGCTCGCTATGGAGATGTTAAAGTCCACGGGGCATGAAGAAATTTCCTTAAGTTCCTTAAGCTCCTCCGACTATTCACAGCTTGAGGAGCTGATCAATTTCCTGATTGAGGAATGCAGACGCAAGCATATCAACATCTCCCTCCCATCCTTGCGTATCGACGCATTTTCACTCGATGTGATGAGCAAGGTACAGGACATCAAAAAGAGCAGCTTAACGTTTGCCCCGGAGGCGGGATCGCAGCGCCTGCGCGACGTTATCAATAAGGGACTGACGGAGGAGGATATTTTAAACGGTGCAACGCAGGCATTTGAGGGCGGCTGGAATAAGGTAAAGTTTTACTTTATGCTTGGGCTTCCGACAGAAACGACAGAGGATATGCAGGCGATCGCAGAGCTTGCGAATGAGACGGCCGCCCGCTATTACGACACCGTTCCAAAGGAAAACAGAAATGGCAGATGCCAGATTACGATCAGCACTTCATTTTTTGTGCCAAAACCGTTTACTCCGTTTCAATGGGCAAGGATGTATCCACCGGAGGATTATATCGGCAGAGCAAAAGTAGTCAATACTGCGGTAAAGGAGCAGTTAAACCGCAAGAGCATCAAGTACAACTGGCATGAGGCTGACGTTACCGTTTTAGAGGGTGTGCTTGCGCGCGGCGACAGGCATGTGGCGAAAGTTATTTTAGAGGTCTATCAAAACGGCGGTATCTTTGATGCGTGGTCGGAATATTTTGACTATCAGCGCTGGATGGACGCATTTGCAGCGTGCGGCATTGACCCTGACTTTTATACGATGCGGGAACGTGAGTTAGACGAGCTGTTTCCGTGGGATTTTATTGATACGGGCGTGACAAAAGAGTTTTTGCAGAGAGAATGGAAGCATGCAATGGAAGAAAGCGTGACCCCAAACTGCCGTATGCGCTGTTCGGGCTGCGGCGTCAGAAAATTCGGAGGAGGTGTCTGCTATGAAAATTAGAATAAAATTCCGCAAATACGGTGTAATGAAGTTTATCGGACATCTCGATATGATGCGCTATTTTCAGAAGGCAATGCGCCGCGCAGAGATTGACATGTGTTATTCTGAGGGATTTTCTCCGCACCAGATCATGTCGTTTGCGGCGCCGCTTGGCGTTGGCATCACAAGCGACGGAGAGTATCTCGACATTGAGGTGCATCAGTCGCCGTCCACCGAGGAGGCGCTTCGCATTTTAAATGAGACGATGGTGGAAGGTGTCGAGATCACCGGATATGCAAAGCTTACGGACGATGCAAAGACGGCAATGTCGATCGTAGCAGCGGCAGATTATGAGCTTTCCTTTAAAGAAGGTTACAGGCCGCCTGTGACAGCGGAACAGTTCGCCGAGGGCATTGCCGAATATTTCACAAATCCTGCGCAGGTTTTCATCACCAAACAGACGAAAAAAAGTGAAAAAGTCATGGACTTAAAGCAGCTCGTGTACGATTTTAAGGTGTGTGAAAAGGTAAGGGAGGACGGTATCGCCGTTCCATCCTTCTATCTGATGGTTTCCACCGGGAGCACGGACAATCTAAAGCCCGAGCTTGTTCTGGAGCATCTGTTTGCGGCAATGGGGCTTTCCTATGACACAAATGCCATACAGATTCACAGAAAAGATGTTTACGCGGCGGATGGGAACGGCTATATTTCTCTCGGAGATATGGGGACGACGCTATGAACCGCTATGTCATCACAACAGAGACGATCGGAGGGCAGGAATACCGTATTTCTGCCCTTTTTGATGAAAAAAAGCGGATGATCGAGGTGCTTCCGGAAAAACTTGGAGAAGAAGATCCGCCAGTGGTTGGAAACATTTACATCGGCAGGGTAGAAAATATCGTAAAAAATTTAAACGCCGCTTTCCTAAAGATTTCTCCGCAGCAAAATTGTTATCTGCCGCTGGAGGATGTAAAGCATCCGATTTTTACAAAAAAGTGTTCGGGCGAAAAGAAGGTGCTGGCAGCGGGAGATGAGCTGCTCGTGCAGGTGGTTCGAGAGGCTCTGAAAACAAAAGAACCGACAGTCACAACAAATCTGAGCCTGACCGGAACCTATGCGGTGCTCACAAGCGGAAACCGCAAAATAAGCGTATCGCAAAAGCTCACAAAGGACGTCCGCAGACATTATAAGGAGCTGCTCGCACAGTGGCTGTCGGAGGAAAACGGATACGGCGCGATCATACGCACAAATGCGGGTGAAACCACAGAAGAAAACGTACACAGGGAGCTTGAACAACTGAAAAAAATCTATGAACAGGTGAAGGAAACGGCGCGCTGCAGAACGTGTTACAGCCTGCTGTACCGGGAGGAATCCGCATCTATGAGGCATCTGCGTGATCTGCGCCAAGACTGTCTGGAGGAGATCGTCACGGATGACCGTGTGTTGTTCGAGGAAATTTGTAAAAAATATGGAATTTCAGAAGAACGCCTGATGACGGGCGGCAGTGTGTCTGTTCCGGTCAACGAGATACTCACGGAAAGCGGTGTCCGGATTGTCCATTATCAGGATCAGTCACTTTCCTTATCCGCACTTTACAGCATTGTAGCGCAGATCAAAAATGCCCTAAGGGAACGTGTATGGCTCAAATCAGGCGCATATCTTGTCATACAGCCTACAGAGGCATTGACGGTGATCGACGTCAATACAGGCAAAAATATTGCCAAAAAAGAGGTGCAGGAAAATTTCCTGAAAATCAATCAGGAGGCGGCGGTTGAGATTGCAAGGCAGCTCCGACTGCGCAGTATTTCCGGTATCATTGTCGTAGATTTTATAAATCTTGCTTCAGAGAATGCGAGAGAAGAACTCATGCGCACCTTTCGTGCCTCGCTAAAATATGATCCGGCACCTGCACAGTTGATCGATATTACAAAGCTTGAACTTGTGGAAGTCACAAGAAAGAAGGTGCGAAGATCATTGCAGGAGATGTTTGACGTTTTCCAGGACTCCCAATCATATATAAAAAAGTAGTTGACGCACTCCCTAAGATGTGCTATTATTACGAAGTATGCCGCACAGTGAGGTCTATAAGTCTGCTCTTTCGGAAAGAAGAACAGCACCGCAACTGGCGAGTAATGATAATAGGAGGTGCCATATGTACGCAATTATAGCAACAGGTGGTAAACAGTACAAAGTATCCGAAGGCGATATCATTACCATTGAAAAACTTGGTGTTGAAGCTGGTGAGAAAGTAACTTTCGATCAGGTTTTAGCTGTATCGGACAACGGAATGAAGGTTGGTTCTGATGTGGCGAACGCATCTGTCGAGGCTTCTGTCGTTAAAGAGGGCAGAGGTAAAAAGATTATTGTTTACAAGTACAAGAGAAAGACCGGCTATCATAAGAAGAACGGTCACAGACAGGCGTTCACGCAGGTTAAGATTGAAAAGATCAATGCGTAATCAAATCTTTCACCAGAAAGATTACTCTTTAAAGTTGGGAAATTGTTATGACAAAGATAACGGTTTTCAAAGACCATGACGGAAGGTATCTCGGCTTTACCTGTTTGGGACATGCCGGATATGCGGATGCAGGGGAAGATATTGTGTGTGCGGGAATCTCCGCACTGGTCATCAATACGGTCAATGCTCTGGAACAATTTACCGCGGAGGTATTTGAGACAGAGGCAGACGTTCCCGGTGAAATTGCAGTTCGTTTCCATGCTCCGGCAGGACATGACGCGGAGTTGCTGATGAAGTCATTGGTATTGGGCTTACAAGGAATACAAACTACTTACGGAAACGAGTTTATCGTTTTAGAATTCAAGGAGGTGTAAGACATGTTGAATATGAACCTTCAGTTTTTTGCTCATAAAAAGGGAGTTGGTTCTACAAAGAACGGTCGTGATTCCGAATCCAAGAGATTAGGGGCCAAAAGAGCAGACGGACAGTTCGTAAAGGCTGGCAACATTTTATACAGACAGCGTGGAACGAAGATTCATCCGGGCGTAAATGTAGGTATCGGCGGTGATGATACATTATTCGCTTTGACAGATGGTATCTTAAGATTCGAGAGAAAAGGAAGAGATAAGAAGCAGGCTTCCGTATATCCAGTAGCTGAATAAGATGCACCGCAGACCCGACTATGCACAGACACTTTGATGCCTGAAAATAGCCGGGTCTTATTGTATTTTATGCAGACATTCCAGTTGAATTGAGGTAGAAATTCATGTTTGCAGACAGAGCAACCATTATTATTAAATCAGGAAAAGGCGGAAACGGACACGTCAGCTTCCGCCGTGAAAAATATGTGCCGGACGGCGGACCGGACGGCGGAGACGGCGGCAAGGGCGGCGACATTATTTTCGAGGTGGATGACGGGCTAAATACGCTCACCGATTACCGCCACCGCAGAAAATTTGCTGCACAGCCGGGCGAGGAGGGCGGTAAGAGAAACTGCCACGGCAAAAATGGCGCCGACTTAATCCTAAAGGTTCCGGCTGGAACGGTGATCAAAGATGCCGAATCCGGAAAAGTCATTGCGGATATGTCGGGTGACAACCGTAGACAGATCATCCTGTTTGGCGGCAGAGGCGGGCTTGGCAATCAGCACTTTGCAACCTCCACGATGCAGGCGCCAAAATACGCGCAGCCGGGCGGTGAGGCAATTGAGCTTGAGGTAAAGCTGGAACTTAAGGTCATCGCCGACGTCGGGCTTGTCGGCTTTCCGAATGTCGGCAAATCCACGCTGCTGTCACGCGTAACAAATGCACAGCCCAAAATCGCCAACTATCATTTTACCACATTACAGCCAAATCTTGGCGTTGTAGACTTAGACGGTGCAAAGGGATTTGTCATCGCAGATATTCCGGGACTGATTGAGGGCGCCTCGGAGGGTGTGGGACTTGGTCTTGAATTTCTACGCCACATTGAGCGCACGAAGGTCATCATTCACGTCGTGGACGCCGCTGGGACGGAGGGCAGGGATCCGATTGCAGATATTAAGGCGATTCACAAGGAGCTCGCCGCCTACGATGAGGGGATCTTAAAAAAACCGCAGGTGATCGCCGCCAATAAGATGGATGCTGTTTATGGCGACGAGAATGAGATCATTCAGGCGCTTCGTGCAGAATTTGAAAAAGACGGCATTCAGATCTTCCCAATCTCTGCTGTGAGCGGAAAGGGCTTGCGGGAGCTTCTTTATCATGTAAATCATCTGCTTGAAACCTGCAGCAGAGAGCCGGTCATCTATGAGCAGGAATTTGATCCTGCGCTCCGTTTCTTCAAGGACGAGCCTTATACGATAACGCGTGCAGACGATGCCGCATTTGTCGTCGAAGGGCCAAAGATTGACAAGATGCTCGGCTACACAAATATCGAGTCCGAGAAGGGCTTCCTGTTCTTCCAGAAATTTATGAGAGAACAGGGCATCTTAAAGGAGCTGGAAAAACGGGGAATTGAGGATGGAGATACCGTCCGCATCTACGGTCACGAATTTGATTATTACAAATAAACATGCCGTCCGCATATTTTGCGGCATATCCGGCAGAAAGGAAACTATATGGAATTGACAAGTAAGCAGCGCGCATATCTTGGCAGTGAAGCAAGCACACTCAGCCCAATTTTTCAGATTGGCAAGGCAAGCTTAACGCCGGAGCTGATCATGGCATTAGACGAGGCATTGGAGAAGCGCGAGCTGATTAAAATTTCCGTGCTGAAAAACTGTGCAGACGATCCGCGGGAGATTGCAGGCATCATTGCCGAACGTACACGCTCAGATGTCGTAAAGGTGATCGGAAAGAAGATCATTTTGTTCCGACAGGCAAAGAAAAATACAAAATTTGAGCTTCCAAGATAGGAATCAGCCTTATGGAGCAGCAGCATTCTCAAAAAAAAATCGGAATTTTGGGCGGTTCGTTCGACCCGATCCATCAGGGACATTTAAACATTGCAGAAAGCGCACGGGAAGAATTTTCTCTGGATGAGGTTTGGTTCATTCCCGCAGGGCATTCTCCGAATAAGGAGGAGAGCAGTATGAGTGCGGCAGAGGTGCGGGCGGAGATGACGGCGCTTGCCCTAAAGGACTATCCGTATTTTAAAATGTCGTCTATGGAAATAGAGTCAGAGGAGACAAGCTATACCTATCGGACACTCACAAAGCTTTGTGCACGTTATCCAAACGTGAAGTTTTATTTTATTATGGGAGCAGATTCACTTGATTATCTGGAAAGCTGGATGCATCCCGAAATCATTTGCCAAAAAGCAGTACTGTTAACTGCAGTGCGTGATCATATGGATCTTGCAGTTATTGAACAAAAAATCAAAGAATTAAAGCAGCTTTTTGAAGCAGAAATTTATCCGGTTTACGGAGGGCGAACCGATATTTCATCCTCCGGTCTGCGCAGGGAACTTGCGCACGCGACAGCGAAGCCCACTATGCTTCCACAGGCGGTATGGGAATATATCTGTGAGCACAGTCTCTATACGAAAAAGAAAAATCTTGACAGGAACCATTGCAATGGAATTAAAGGAAATTCGTAAAAAACTAAAAAAAGAACTTGATAAGGATCGATTTGGTCATACGGTAGGCGTAATGTATACAGCGGGCTGCCTCGCAATGGCGCATGATTTTCCGCAAGAACCGGCGATGATTGCCGGATTGCTCCATGACTGCGCCAAATGCATCACGAATGAAGAAAAACTAAAGCTTTGCAGACAATATCATATTCCTATCACAACAGTAGAAAGCGAAAGTCCTTATTTGCTCCATGCAAAGCTGGGCGCGTATCTGGCAGAAAGCATTTACGAGGTCAAAGACCCGCAGATTCTTCATGCGATCAAGGTGCATACAACCGGAGAGCCTGAGATGAGTATCCTCGATAAGATTATCTATATTGCAGACTATATTGAACCGGGACGTGATAAGGCGCCTGACCTTTCTTATGTAAGAAAGCTGGCATTTCATGATTTGGATGCCTGCATGGCAAAGATTCTGCACGATACGTTAAAATATCTTTCCGGCAGAGGCGGAGCGATTGACCCAATTACAAAAATGACCTATCAATATTATAAGCCGTATCTGGCATTAGAAATATCTGAATAACGAAAGGAATATCTAATATGGAAGAAAAATTGACAGCGCAAGAATATTGCAAGATGGCAGTTGCTGCCTTAGAGGATCGAAAGGCAGAGGATGTAAAGGTGATCGACATTCGTGAGATTTCCCCGATCGCAGACTTTTTTATTATCGCAAACGGAACAAATCAAAACCAGATCCAGGCTATGAGAGACGCCTGTGATGAAGCGCTCCACAAGGCAGGTCTGACGGTAAAACAGGTGGAAGGAAATTCAAATTCCACATGGATATTAATGGATTATGGCGACATTATTGTCCATATCTTTTCAAAAGAGGATCGACTGTTCTATGATCTGGAACGTATCTGGAGAGACGGAAAGGAAATGGATGTCAATGATCTGTAAAACGTTTTTGGAAGAATATCTTTGGAAACGTTTCATGCTGCAATAAACAATACGTTTGTTCATTGCAGCATTTTTTAATTCTATCGTAAAATTGTATGGCTGATGGGCTCGCTATAGGCTTGAGCGTTTCCGTGACAGAAGCTCTTTTTAGATCGAGACGTCTCATCCCGAAACAAAACTACGCATTTGCCAGCTTTGCAGATGGCACTTAAGAAAAGAAGCGGAACATACCAAATACCTTTCCCAAAATCTGACAATCCTCAACGATAATCGGATCCATCGTATCATTTTCCGGCTGCAAACGAAAATGACCGTTTTCCTTATAAAAAGTCTTAACAGTTGCCGAATCATCCACGAGCGCAACCACAATATCTCCATTGCAGGCGTCGGACTGACGCTGCACCAGAATCTGGTCACCGTCATAAATACCGGCATTGATCATACTTTCTCCCTTTACATTCAAAATAAATGTCTCGGCATTCGGCAGCAATTCCACAGGAATAGGGAAATAATTTTCAATATTCTCTACAGCAAGGAGCGGCTGTC
>Garnier_p1__coassemble_1296_pt1 | contig 14968 bp, 14 predicted proteins | sample Garnier_p1__metabat2_high_PE_021 | metagenome-assembled genome bin Garnier_p1 | reverse complement strand
CCACATGTTCTGCCGCCGCAAGACGGTCTCCTGTCAGCATCACCGTTTTTTTCACGCCGACGCGTTTCATCGCCGCAAGTGCCTCCTTTGCGCCCTCCTTCACCGTATCCGCGATCACGATGCTGCCCGCAAACACACCGTCCTGCGCCACATAAACGACTGTTCCCGCACTCTTACAAGGCTCATAGGAAATCTTCTCTGTCTGCATCAGCTTTTCATTGCCAAGCAAAACATCCTTTCCGTCAACCTTTACCCGAATGCCGTGTCCTGCCTTCTCCGTCGCATCTGTCACGCGGCTCAGCTCAAGCGCCTTTCCGTATGCCTCGCGAATGGATACCGCGATCGGATGGTTGGAATATCCCTCGCCGTGTGCCGCAAGCTCCAGCAATTCTTCTCTGCTGCACTGCTTTGGCAGGATTTCCGTCACCTTAAATTCTCCCTTTGTCAGCGTACCAGTCTTGTCAAAGACGATCGTCGTCATCTCTGCAACGGCCTCCAGATAGTTGCTTCCTTTTACCAGAACGCCCAGTCTTGAAGCAGCGCCAATCCCTCCAAAAAATCCAAGCGGCACCGAGATCACAAGCGCACACGGGCAGGAGATCACAAGAAACGTACACGCTGTCTCGATCCATTCTCTCCATACGCCGCCGAAAAACAGCGGCGGAACGATCGCAAGGATCACCGCACCGATCGTCACGACCGGCGTGTAATATCTGGCAAAGCGCGTGATAAAATTCTCCACCTTCGCCTTCTTGCTGCTCGCATTCTCCACAAGCTCCAATATCTTTGCAACCGTGGAATCATCAAATTCCTTCGTTGTGCGTACCCGGAGTGTTCCGCTTCCGTTGACACAGCCGCTGATAACCGTATCTCCGACAGACGCCTTGCGCGGGACGGACTCTCCGGTGAGCGCCGCCGTGTCAACGAGCGATTCGCCCTCTATGACAATGCCGTCCAGCGGAATCCGCTCACCCGGCTTTACTACGATCACACTGCCGACCTCCACCTCATCGGGATCTACCTGCACCGGTACACCGTCCTGCTCAATATTGGCATATTCGGGACAAATATCCATCATGTCAGAGATCGACTGTCTGGATTTGCCCACCGCGTAGCTCTGGAACAGCTCCCCCACCTGATAAAAGAGCATGACCGCCACCGCCTCGGAGTACTCCTGCACGCCAAACGCGCCAAAGGTCGCCGCCATCATCAGGAAATTTTCATCAAAGACCTGCCCGTTGCGGATGTTTCTTGCCGCCTTAAAAATAATGTCGTAGCCGATCACCAGATAAGGGATCAAATACAAAAAGAACCAGACCGCTCCCTGTGTAATGATCTCGCCCAGTCCCAGATGCTCTCCCACAAAAAGCAGGAGAAATAATACAAACGCCGCACAAATGCGGTATAACATTGTTTTCTGCTTCTTTGTCATACATTTCTCTCCTTCTATTCAAATATACATATAAGCAATTATTTATATGTATGCCATAAGGTAAGCCTGACTATATTTTCCCAAACACAGTCAGGCTTATCCGCTTCTTATGCTACATCAGAATCTTGCAGTCAGGCTCTACCTTCGCACAGGCAGAAACAACCTCCTTCATGATCTCATCAAAACGTTCCTCGTCCGCCTCGATCGTCAGCTTCTGCGTCATAAAGCTGACCGTCGCGTCCGTCACTCCCTCGATATGCCTAATGGCATCCTCCATCTTTGCCGCACAGTTTGCACAGTCCAAATCCTGTAACTTAAATTTCTTTTTCATGATAATCCCTCCGTCACTCCTCAATATGTTCCTTGCCCTGGGCAATAATTGCTCTCACATGTCCGTCCGCCAGAGAGTAAAATACGGATTTGCCTTCCCTGCGGTTCTTAACCAGCTTCGCCTGCTTTAAGATACGAAGCTGATGAGAAATCGCGGGCTGTGTCATTCCAAGTGCCTGTGCGATGTCGCAGACGCACAGCTCCGCCTCAAAGAGTACATACAAAATCCTGATTCTCGTGGAATCACCGAATACCTTAAACAGTTCTGCCAGATCGTAAAGCTCCTCCTCCCGCGGCATATGCTCGGTCGCCCTGCCGATCAGCTCCTGATGCACCTCTGTGCTCTCACAGCACTCCAATTCCATGCCTGCCATATCTTCACCTCTCCTTCCATGCTTTAAACATATGAATAATTGTTTATATGTTTATGATATACTTGAAAAAGAAATTTGTCAACACCTTTTTAATTTATCTTTGCCTGTGCCTTTTCCAAAAATTTCTCGTTGTTAATAATAAAACGCTCGTGCGTTCCCTCACCGATCACGCCCGCCGCATCGTATGCCTTCACGGTAAAGACCAGACGCTTTCTGTCAACCTCCACCAGCGTGGTCTCACAGGTCACCTCCATGCCGACCGGGGTTGCTGCCGTGTGCTTTACATCAATCAGCGTGCCGACCGTTCCCGTTCCCTCCTCCAGCGCGCTCTCCACGCTGCGGCTTGCCGTATTTTCCATCAGGGCGATCATCGCCGGCGTTGCGAATACCGGAAGTGTACCGCTGCCCATCGCTGCCGCTGTCGTCTCCTCCGTCACTGTGATCGTCTGTGTTCCCTTGATTCCTGCTTCCATGATTGTTCCTCCGTTTTTCTTTTGATCCGTTACTTTCGTCTCTACAATAGCATTTTCCCTTCATTTGTCAAGCCAAAAAGGAGTGATGCCGCAAAATCCGGCATCACTCCTTTTCTGTTCTCATCTGTATCTTGTATTGCTCCTAATGACAGCCCCCGCCGCAATGACTGCAGTCTCCGCCGCACTGTATGGATTTTCCTTTTTTCTTATCGCGGATCATACTGCGGATCACCAGACCCACAACAACTGCCAGTGCAATTCCAACAATCCATGTTCCCATAAACTACCTCCTTTTTATGCCTTTGCCATATGCTTCGTGCGCGCCTTTCGCATGCCGGCCTCCTTATGCGGACGAAACAGCAGATACAAAAATCCGGCAAGCACCAAGAGCGCCACCACGGTTCCCACACCGAACATCCCGGTCGTCGCCCATGTACCAATCTGATAGATACACAGCGCTGCCACATATGCCAGCCCGCACTGATAACTGATCGCAATCCAAAACCACTTCGCACTGTTCATCTCGCGTTTGATCGCTCCCATCGCCGCAAAGCAGGGTGCACAAAGCAAATTAAATACTAAGAATGAATACGCTGCTACTCCACTCATTGTTCCCGCAAGCACGCTCCATATTTCTTCGCCCGCCTCGGAAACCTCTGCGAAACCAAACAAAATACCAAAGGTAGTTACAACGTTTTCTTTTGCGATCAGTCCTGTGACTGCCGCAACTGCCATCTTCCAGTCTCCCCAGCCAAGCGGCGCGAAAACAGGTGCGATAATATTTCCAATAAAAGATAATATGCTGTTATTTAATTCTTCGGGCGCAAGCATCCGAAATGCTCCGTCTACCCATCCAAAGCCCTGCAAAAACCAGAGCACGATCGCGGACAGCAAGATCACTGTTCCCGCCTTCTTAATAAAGGACCAGCCGCGCTCCCACATACTTCTTAGCACATTGCCAACGGTAGGCATATGATATGCCGGAAGCTCCATGACAAACGGCGCAGGGTCTCCTGCAAACATTCTCGTTTTCTTTAAAATAATACCTGAACATATGATTGCAGCAATTCCTACAAAGTAAGCGCTCCATGCAACCCAACCTGCATTTCCGAAAAACGCGCCTGCAACAAGTGCAATGATCGGCAGCTTTGCCCCACATGGGATAAAGGTCGTTGTCATAACCGTCATTTTGCGGTCTCTGTCATTCTCAATCGTACGGGACGCCATGATTCCTGGAACGCCGCAACCACTTCCGATCAGCATCGGGATAAACGACTTTCCCGAAAGACCAAATTTGCGGAAAATACGATCCATGATGAATGCCACACGCGCCATATAGCCGCAGGATTCCAAAACGGCAAGGAATAAAAAGAGCACAAGCATCTGCGGCACGAAGCCAAGCACTGCACCGACGCCTCCGACAATCCCGTCCGCGATCAGACCCGTCAGCCAGTCTGCGCATCCGATTGCTTCCAGCGCTCCCGTCACTCCCGGAACGACCCACTCGCCAAACAAAGTCTCGTTTGTCCAGCCAGTCAGCCAGTCGCCCACCGTCGTTACCGAAATATAATACACTGCCCACATGATCAATGCAAAAATCGGCAGCGCCGCAAAACGGTTCGTCACAAACCTGTCTATTTTATCTGAAACAGTCAGCTTTCTTCCCGTATGCGCCTTTGTCACACACTCATCAATGATAGAAGAAATATAGACATAGCGCTCATTTGTGATAATGCTCTCGGTATCATCATCAAAGCAGTCCTCCAGCCTTGCAATCTCTGCAGACACATCCGGCAGCCGCTTCATCTGCCCGGAAATCTTATCATCCTTTTCCAGCAGCTTGATGGCAAAGAAACGCTTCTGCTCCTGCGGTATCTCCGTGCCAAGTCTTGCCGAAACGTCTGTGATCGCCTCCTCAACCTCCGGTGCGAAGGTATGAACCGGAGCTACCGTCTCCTGCCGCCTTGCCAGCGCCGCCGCCTTTTCTGCCGCTTCCTTGATGCCTGTACCTTTTAATGCCGAAATACGCACAACCTCGCAGCCAAGCTTTGCAGCCAGCTTATCAATATGTATGACATCGCCGTTCTTTTCCACAATGTCCATCATATTTACCGCCATGATCACCGGAATGCCAAGCTCCATGATCTGGGTCGACAGATACAGATTGCGCTCAATATTCGTTCCGTCCACAATATTAAGAATCGCATCGGGACGCTCACCAATCAAGTAATTTCTCGCAACGACCTCCTCCAGGGTATAGGGTGACAGAGAATAAATTCCCGGCAAATCTATAATCGTGACATCCTTATCATTTTTTAACTTTCCCTCTTTCTTTTCCACCGTAACGCCCGGCCAGTTTCCGACAAACTGATTGGAACCCGTAAGCGCGTTGAACAGCGTTGTTTTTCCGCAGTTTGGATTTCCTGCCAATGCAATTTTTATTGCCAATTTTCCGTTCCTCTTTTCCATCATCATTGTTCTTTATAAGTTAGTTCTAGCTAACATATATACAAAAAATTTTTATTCCACCTCTATCATCTGCGCGTCCGCTTTTCTAAGCGACAGCTCATAGCCTCTGACCGTAACCTCGATCGGATCGCCAAGCGGAGCCACCTTTCTGATATAGACCTCCACTCCCTTGGTGATGCCCATATCCATAATCCTCCTCTTTACCGGCCCCTCGCCCGATAGCTTACGGACAGAAACTGTCTGCCCGCAGGCAATCTGATTTAACGTTTTCATTTCGTGCTCCCTTTCTGTATAACTCTTACACAATGATTCTGTTTGCCATATCTTTTCCGATGGCAACCCTCGAATCCTTAATATTCACGATCATATTTCCGTCTGTTCGGGATATGACAGTCACCATGCCGCCTGTCACAAATCCGAGTTTTTCCAAAAAACGCTTTGTTTCTTCCTTACCCCCGATCTTCTTAATCCGATTGGGCTCTCCCTCTTTTACCATTGATAACGGCATAAGCGTCTCTCCTTTCAGAATCATTCCTTGCTTTCAACGTTAGTATATACTAACAAAAGTTAGTTGTCAATAACTTTTTTCTGCCAAACATCAATTCTTATTTCATAAGCAATACTTAAAGCGATCGGCCAGGTTCTTCGGCAATGGCAGACGGCAGCACTTTTATTTTGACACACAGGTGCATAAAATCCATTTTCAAAACGAAGAAACTGCTGGAAAACAACATGTCCGTGTGCTAAAATGAAAGAACAGCACAAAACAATCATCACGAATTTTTATAATGAGCAGAGAGGGACGCATATATGAAAAAGAAAGCACGAATGATCAGCGCTATCACTATTGCAATACTGGCGCTTAGCTACTATATGATCGGGGATCCTTTCATAGCCTATCACAACTTTCGTCTGAAACAGAGTATTGCTGCGATTTCCAAACCAACTGTAACGTTAAATGAAATCGTTCCGTTTGAGTGGGATACCGTTTATACGTTTGCCCCTTACACATCCCGTTCTGAAATCGAAGAAATTATTGGCTTTAAAAGCAATGCGATCCGGGAAACGGTAAGCGAAGGAATGGTTCAGCTATTATTCGTAAAAGACAGCACTGTCTGCGGCAGCATTTGCGGATATGCTGAAAATTGGGGATATTCTGTTCATTTTAGCGATAAAGTAGAGCTGACGGACAACAAACAATTTGATGTAAACATACAAGACGGTATCGTGTATCTGACAGAAAAATAGCTTTCTAAAATCATAAAATATCAAAAATAAAATATCCACAGCAGTACCGCTGTGATTTGGCTTCTGCATTTTAGCGCCTATCACGGTCTATTTCCCGTCCTTACTTTTTTCTGCTATCCGGTATCCGTTCCTTCCTGCTTCCTTTACTTTATACAGTGCCTCATCTGCGCGTTCATATAATAGGTCAAACGTTCGGCAATCTTCGCCCGTTAATGCGATCCCGATGGATGCACTGATCTCGATATATTCCCCATCTTTATGATAACACTTATTCAACAAGCCGTTCAGCTCGCCGATACGCTTCTCAAAGAGTGAAATTTCCTGTATATTTTTCACAAACACCACAAACTCGTCTCCTCCAAGACGTCCTACCACGTCTTCACTTCTGAAAAAGCAGTATAGTGTGTCCGCCACCTCTTTCAAAAGCATATCCCCTGTTTTATGCCCCATATTATCATTAATCTTTTTAAAATAATCAATATCTATGATCAATAAAGCGCCATACTCATTCTTTGGATCAACACTTCCCATCATGACATTCATTCTTCTTATAAAAGCTTCCCGATTATATAGCTTCGTCAAATAATCAATTTCTGCTTTTTTTTCTATTTTTTTAATATCATTAAGATGGTCTGAAATACGTTTCTCTTTCTCTTTTTGCTCATCATAATTCTCCAAAACACCGTATACCTTAGCTCCGCTGCTGCTTTGATCATCCTTTGCAACTCTCACGCGCATCCATCTCTTTGCACTTCCTATCTGTACATGAATGACTGTTGGGACAAATGTTTTCCACTTATCAAAAATACATTGATATATTTGATTATATTCATCCAAACTATCCGGCAGGATAATTCCCTTTTTGTACAAATTTTGCGGCATCACATCTGCAAAAGAAAAAGTTGCTATCACATCCCTTTTCGGGTATCCATAAAAAGAAATCTGCGCTAATTCTCTGTTGACAAAAAACGGTATATCTTTGGTACTCTTGAGCGCCGCTTTAAATATTCCATTTATCATTTCCATTTCCTGTGTATGCTTTATATTTTCTCGATATAGCCTGTAAATAAAATTATAGATCGCGATACACACCAGCATAAGCCCAATGACACTGATCACCCAAAGGTGCCTTCCAACCCTTCGTATATCACTTATATGGCTATACTCCTCATCGATCTCCTGCACACAGAATAAATACCAATCATTAACCTCAAACGGGAAATAGCTGACATACATCACCCGTCCAGCCTCTTGAAAATAAAACTTTCCGCTCATTCTTTTTGTTATATTTTCATAGATTTTCTGTTTATTACCTCCATTTAGATAAGCATAATCATCCAATTCCTTCCAGCTTGCCCCTTTTCCCATACTGCCGTTTTCAGCAAATCCCAAGTCTGTTTTTGAAGAAATAATATAATTGCCCTTATGATCAACGAGCTGAAAATATTTATACCGGTCTTGATCCAATTGAATATCGCCTATCATTTTTTCAACCTTTAGCTGCGCCCAAAGAATTGCTCCCATGTCATCTTTATTTTTAAGCGGAACTGCAAGAAAAATAAACATCTCATCGTCCTTTTCCCATATATCGGAAATATACCCCTGCTTATTTTCAATACTGCTGCACATACGTTCATACGAAGCTGCATCCATACGCTCTCTTATATCCGCCCCATACAAGTCAGCAACTCCTATCGCCTCAAATCCCAAAAACTTCTGTGCCTCATGAAACATACTTCCTTCGGCTGACAAAAAAATATTTTCCTGCTTGACACAGGTTGCCATCATAGCAAGGATATGTAGATAGCTTTCCAGTTCTAATTCCAAGCTTTTTTTTACATAGAAAGACATCTCCTCCATCTGCTGTTCCGAATGCTCCATCGATATAGCATATACTTTTTTATTAAAGTACATAAAACCGAGACTTTCAACAAACAGTGTAATGCCTGTGGCAATGATCAGTACGGTAATGCGTTTAAACTTTTTTAGTAAAATTTTTGATTTCAAAATTCCCCCCCCCCTTCTTTTTTATAATATTATTCTAAAAACTTTTTTTTTTTTTTTTTTTTGTAAATTTATTTGAATTTTCTGATATTTTTTTGCGAGCCTACGATAGGGCTGAATGATTCCTCCGCTGCAACAATTCATCTTTTGCAAGCATGCTCATAATCCCCCAGCTTTCTATGAAGAAGCTGCTGTTCAAATGCAAATCGTCGAAGCTTAGCCTCCACCAATAAATCCTGCGCTACAAATTGGCATCCATATCCCCACACATCCTCGTCCGATGTCGGAATCTGATTTATGATAACCGCCTCAAGCTTCCATTTGTTTTCGCCAATCGGCAGTGTAAAAAAAATATGACTGCCCACTAAAAAAATCTGTTCGGACCAAAAAAGCATCCCCCTCGCACTGATATTTTTCACCGACGCATGGACGGGGTCTTCGCACATTGGACTCTGCACACAAATATTTATATCCACAGGAACACGAAAATCCTTTCTCAGATTCTGAATCTCCTGTTTTAATTTTTTTACACGAATATTTTTCATCCCTGATCTATCCCTCACTTTCACCATAATATTTTGCAAATAATTCATGAATTTGCTCCACTTCCATTGGCTTATAATAATAAAAGCCCTGGATGAGATCGCACCTTGCCTCTTTTGCCGTCCGGTTTTGCAGCTCTGTCTCCACACCTTCTACACAAACTCTTTTGCCCAACTGATGGCAGGCAAAAATCAGACTTGCGATAAATGCACGTTTTTCTGCGGAATCTCCTATTTCCAGCAATAAAGAGCGGTCAAACTTAATGATACTGCATGGATAATGCAAGAGAACACGAAGCGAAGAATAACCGCTTCCAAAATCATCCAAGGCAATACCAATCCCCAGCTTCCCACACACCTGTACAAACCTTTCTAATTTTTCCGGCTGCTTATCCATGCAGCTTTCCGTCATTTCCAGTATGATATGTTCTCCGTCCATATCATACTTTAGAAGAACCTGACGAATAAATTCTATAAAGTTCTCATCATAAATCTGCTGCAGACTCATGTTTATCGTGAGATAAAAATCAGGAAAATATCTAAGAATATACGAACAGGCGCAGACTCCCCGCTCAAATACCCAGCGTCCTATTTCACAAAACACATACTCCTGTTCAATTAACGGAATAAAAATTTCAGGCGAAATCTCCCGCTCTTTAAATCTCCAACGCAAAAGTGTCTCACCTGCCACAGGCTGTCCGCCTGCGGCAGTAACGACCGGCTGAATGACAATACGGAAATTTGTCATTCCCGCTATGATATTTTCTTTCAAATGCTTCTTTAGAGCAGAAAGCTCCTCAAACTCTTGCATGGCTGCATCAGAATTGTCTGTATAAGGTTTCTTCTTCAAGTACTTTCTTCCTTCCAAGTCTTCTATGGTGTATGGGATGATTCTGCCAGCTTAAAATGATTTACAAGTTCATTCAACGCACCTGCCTGCCCGGATAGTTCCTCGCTCGCCGCAGCACTCTCCTGACTGGTTGCCGAATTCATCTGCACGACCGATGATATTTGATCGATCCCTGCTGTAATCTCTCCGATCACATTCCTTTGCTCCTTTGATGCTGCCGAAATTTCTCCGCCTATTTCTACAACCTCCTTGACCTTTTCTGCCAGATCTTCAAAGGCTCTGTCGGTTTTATTCGCAATGGCCTCGCCCTGCGAAACAGCCGCAAGCACATTCTCCACAAGCTCTGTCGTGTTTTTAACTGCTTCAGAGGATTTATCCGCAAGCTTACGCACCTCATCCGCCACAACCGCAAATCCTTTTCCTGCATCCCCTGCCCTTGCAGCTTCTACCGCAGCGTTAAGAGCGAGGATATTTGTCTGAAATATAATATCGTCAATCACCCCGATCACTTCTTTGATATTTTCTGCGGTCGTTGAAATTTCCTGTATTGCACAGAGCATTTCTTTCATATTCTGTAATACTGTTTCCGCTACTTCTCCGGATTCGGCTGCCAGAATATTTGCTTTGTCTGCATTTTCTGAATTTGTCTTTGCCCGTTCTGAAATCTCTGCAACGGCAGCCGCCAATTCTTCCACGCTGCCCGCCTGCTCCATCGCCCCCTCCGCAAGCGACTGCGCGCCGCCGGAAATCTGCTCTGCTCCGGCATTGACCTGGTTTGCAGACAAATAGATCAGGCTCATCGATTCATTTAAGTTTTTCACCAGCTTATGAATGGATGCTTCAATCGCTTCCATTTCTCCGGGAAATTTTACAGAAATATCGGCGGCAAGATTCCCGTTGCCAAGCTCCCCAAGCACCTGAGAAATTTCGGAAATAATATTCTTCAGCTCCCCAAAGCTATCCTGCAAGATTTTGCATGTGCGACCAAGCTCGTCTGCGCTTTCATAGGTAATCTGTGTATTGAAATCGCCTTGCGAAAGTGCATAAGCCGCATTTTCCAATTCCTCCAGCGGTTCTGTGATCACCTTAACCAGCCTGCCGATGATCCCTATGCTTATAAAAGCTGCTGCCACAACCAAAACAATGGTAATTGTTAAGATAAAATAATATGTATTCATTTCTTTCTCAGCCTGCCTGTCAGCTAATTTGTGCTGTTCTTCGCCTATCTCCATCAATAATTCTGCATTCCTGTCCTGTAGGGGCTTAAGTTCTGTTTCAAATAGCCCAAACGCCTTTCTGGCGCTCTCCTGCTCTCCGCTCTCTAATAATCTGACGATTTCTCCCCTTGCTTGGGCTTGCTCTTCCATGATCACTTCGAGCTGCTTAAGCTTGTCCTCATCGATCCTGCTATTTTGCTTGTATAGCTCCATCAGCTCAATATTCTTTTTCTCATCCTTCTGCGCCGCCTCTAAATATTTGCTTATCGTTCCCAAGTCATCTTCTACAAGAGCCATCAGCTCCCAGCGCTGCTCCGAAACAAGATTACGTCTCATTTCCCAGACGTAATCCGTATTTGCCAGCGTCTTGTTCACAAGCAGCTCATTACCCGCATTTAACTCTCTCAATCCCAAGATCGATAACAGCGAAATACAGACCATCAAAATCATAATGATTCCAAAGCTAACAAATAATTTGTCTTTTACTTTTAAATCCTTTAAATTCTTTAACTTTTCCATTGCCTTTCCTTAATCAAACTCAGTCAGATTCGTGCCAATTTGTGATGGTTTCTACTGTCGGATGCCCGATACATGATCATAAAATGCACTTGTACCGTCAGGAAGCGCTGTCCATCCATGTGCCATAATTCCGGTGTTCTGATCATAGTAATACCACGCATTATTTCTATAACATTCCCCATGCGTCATTTTTCCGGTCCATTCATCAAAATAATACCAGTTTCCGTCAATACAGCTCTCACCGTGATGCATCTGACCGCTTATTTGGTCATAATAAACCCATTTTCCTTCCGTTCCCTCCTCAGGAATAAATACAAAGTCCTTGATCATTTCCCCTGTAACCGGATCGAACCAGTACCATCCGCCGTAACGAAATTCTTCTCCCTTCACCATACCGCCGTCGGCATCATAGCGCACCCATTTCCCTTCCGTTCTCTCCGCATTGGTCGGCACAAACACATCCTTATCTCTTGCCATCGTGCCATCCGCATCAAACCAATACCATGCATCTGTTTGCGGATCATATACTTCCTTATCACATGCCATCACGCCATCATCAAACCAATACCGCTCCCCATTCTCCACATACCAGCCATTCGTTTCTTTCTGACTTCCCTGCGGCGCTCCTTGCCATGCCGCATTGCCCTCTGTCCAAGACTGCATATCTGTTTGATCCTTTTGCTCATTTTTCTCTGATGCGTCTTCCTTCCCTGCGTCCTCCGGTCTGCCTGATTCTGAAAGAAGTATGATTTTTGTGTTTTTCGCAGGATCTATACTGGATAATTCTTCTTCTTCTAAAAACGGCCCCCTCACCATTTCCATCGGAATTTTAGGTTCGATCACAATGCTGTTCGCCGTACCATCCACGCTTGGTATTCCTTCTATTTGAAATATGAGCGAAAATATAACAGGTCCTTCCTTTTCAAGCTCCTTAACCTTTACCGTAATTCCTTTTAGATCTCCCATCTCAAACCAGTTTCTAAAGTCAATGCCTTCTCTGACTTTCTCCCCATCAAAACCAATCTGCGAAAGCTTAACTTCAAATAACACTTCTTTCTCAATAGGCTTGTCTCTATATAAAACAATATCCTCTCCAAGAACCTCTACCTCCGGTCCGATTTCCATTTTAGGCGTTTTACTGCCATCTAGCTTTAAATCCTCTGACATTTCTGAAAGGAATACGTCTTTCGGTATCACAATTTCCATATTTTGATTGCTACGCTCCAGAGGTACACCGGTGATTTCAATTAATATTTCATGATCATTACGATTTCCCCACTCCTGTTTTAATCCTTCCGGCAGATTTTTGATCCAATCACATGGAAGTCCCGAAATTTTATCACTCTTAAAATTCCCCTGAATCCTGACCGTATACTTGCTGTCTCCGACTTCCAACAATCGATCTCCGGCATATCCATATAACACAGGTCTATCATCTGCCAATGCCTCCATGGTCAATGTTACAACGACATTCCCATCCGCCTCTGCAAACACTGCTTTTGACGGCATAATTCCGAATATTACAGCCGCCAAAAGCGTTATGACCAATCCTTTTCTCATAGGTAAAAACATCTTTTTCATTTTCTTTTCCTCCCTGACATAGATATTGGTAATTGAAAAATGATTTCCTTTTTACATGCTCTGACCTCCTTTTCAAATAATGAAATCTCCTCCCTGTTTTAATGCTAATGTTTTAGCCATTTATTGATTTTCATTATACCCCCCCCTTTCAGATTTTGTTCCCAAAATCCCATAGGGTTTCTCTGATATTTTGGGAAACTCATTTTCACAGGAAACTTGATTTCTCTTTTTTCGTCCTTTAAAATATTAATCACAGCTTTTAAGAAACTGCAGCCGTAGGCTGCTTCATTTATCAAGTTTATAAACCAGATCAGGCTTCTAAGAATTGAGGTGAATAAAGAATGCTTGATTCCTTTTTAGAAACAAATATCCAAAATAAAGCAAAAATTCTTTCAATCCTACACTCCAATACTACGATCTCTCATAAAAAATTATGTTCTGTTGTCCATTTAAGCCCACAAAGCACCTTTCTGCTGATCGACGAATTAAATTCTGACATCACAGGTTTGGGAGAAATCAAAAGATCCACGGAGTACTTTTCCTTTGTATCCTCGGAAAGCACAAACTTTTTCCGCTTATTTCAAGCCATATGTGCGAAATCAAGCATACTTCACTGCTTAAAGTTCATGATCCTTAATGATACGAACAAACCTTTTTCACTCTTTATTGAAGAAGCATATCTTACAAAATCAAGCGGTTATCGTATTCGCCAAAATTGCTGTGAATATTTGCATCGCATCGGACTTGATATGAAGAATAACTATGTCATAGGGGATGAATATCGCATTCGATTTTTAATTGCTCTATTGCATTATAAATATGGTGTCGACTGCTATGAAATGGATGGGGAGTCACTTCAAATGATTCGCAAATTTATTCTATCCACAAACAAAGTAATTGATCTTCTTTATATTGAGCAGACAGAACATGAATATGGATATTTTGAATATCTCGTTATGCTTTCATGGAAAAGATTCAAATATCCTATTTCTCCCTTTTGCTCGAAGCAACTGGAACGATTAAAAACTATTTTTATTTATGGGGAAATGAAACAAGCGCTCAAAAATATTTTGGAATCAGCGCTTCAAATTGAATTTTCAGAAAATGATTATGATTACCTTTATCTCGTGTATTGCTGCACGAATAACTGTCTTTTTGCAGACAAATGGACACAGGATGATATTGCTCTCGTACATAACCTTGTTTTTTCGGACCGCACATTTAATGATTTACTCCAACGCCTGGCATCCCTATTCCCGCAGAAAATCATAGCTTCTCACGCATTTCGATCCACCTTGATATATTTTTATAAGAAGTGCTTGATGCAGCTTCAGTGTATTATCCCTGATAAGAACTTCTTTGTGATCACAAAAAAGGATTCTTTAACCACACTGCTCATTCAGCAATTAGCAAATCTTCTAAATACATGGAGAAAAGCAAATGGCATTAAGTATGAAATAGATCATAATCATTTATTTTATTTATCCATTCAGATGGTATTTATTTTACGCCAATTTATCCCGCCCATTCCCGTATTGATATTATCGGATCTGAACGCAGAATTAGAAGTCATGCAGCTATATTTCACGAGAAATTTCTCGTCACAAAAAATTACCATTCACCCCCTGCTCCTCAATGCCCAACAGAAAGATATTTTATTTTCTGCCAAAAACAGTGTCATTATTGTGCATCAAAAGTTTAAAAGCATCATTCATTCTTTGGGACTGGAAAAATGCAACACTGTAGTTCTGATTACGGTTGAAATAACCGAAAATGAAATTAATATGATCCGAAACGCCATCGCCGACTATGAAAAGATTGCATTTTTAGAATTTATCAATGTGCACTAATATCACTTACAATAATAAACGTGTGCTTCTGCGACATGGCTCCATTCCGACGCAGTGCGTTCCCCACGGAGTGGTTTGA
>Garnier_p1__coassemble_1292_pt1 | contig 14999 bp, 10 predicted proteins | sample Garnier_p1__metabat2_high_PE_021 | metagenome-assembled genome bin Garnier_p1 | reverse complement strand
TAACTTAATTTTACACCAACTGCCGGATTCTTTCGAGGTCTGGCAGTTATTTTTTGCACTAGAAAAGGAGCTGCGCACTAATTGCTTAGTGCGACAGCCCCATATCACGGAATCTTGCAATGCATGAAACGGCAAAGATGACGTAAAGGGCAGAGAGGGGATAAATCTTCTGGCAAGGATGATCTACTCTGAAGCTGGCAATCAGACTGAAGAAGGAAAACGTGGTTGCGCATTTGTAGCAAAGAACAGAAAAGATCGGAATGAGACACAATTTGGTGGTAATACATGGGAAGGTGTCATTTTAAAGGCAAATCAGTTTGCGGGAATGACAACAACCCATGCGCTAAAACCAGATACAACATCTGACGCATGGAAAGACAGTCTGGATATTGCTCATAATCTTTCCGGCAAAATAAACCCGATCGGCGGCTGCTTATGGTTCAACACAAGCAGCTTGTACCAAAAGCAGTCTAAGAAAGAAGGAGAAAGGAATACTATAAATTTGGAAAAGGTTCTTATTCAAAGGAAGACAGTTAGTTTGTTCTTGATACAGCATCGAAACATTTTGATATTTGTCATTTTTTATAGTTTATGGGAACTGATAAATCAAGGCTAAGTTATATAAGTCATGATTTATCAGTTTTTGCTTATTTTGCTTTTGTAAGTTTACATTTCTACAATAAAAACGTTTCCATCAAGTATCAAAAAACATGATCTTTTACCTGCTAATAAAATATTAACTGCTCACAGTTCGTATCTTTCCGCTGCTAATGATCTGCTAAGTGAAATATCAGGTAGTACAAAACGGAAACTCCTAAGCGGAGAATCCACTCAGGAACATTTCAAACGCCGAAGACTTAAAAATGAAGGCCTTCGGCGTTTTTTCTTTACAGGAATCGTTCTTCCTCATACATTAAAATTCTTTGCTCGTTCGCACTACAACAAAATGGAAGTGTATTGTTCTGTATCCCACCGTAGGTAGGTAGCATTGCCGGAGAAATTTTTTACATTCTGTGATAGGCTTCCTGCAGCAAGCCCGGTAGTTGTTTCGTTGTGACAAAAACATGCTATTTCATCAATGTGACGTGTGGAAATGCGGTCATCCATTCTTTTCAGGCATGCCAGTGGTTTCTCTCCTTATAGATCATCCTCGATCGCACTTGATTTTGCATAGGCAGTCGATTTTGCCTCAAAGAAATCTGTCTTGATCAGATTCGCATTGCTGTATACATTGACCCATTTCATAGATTCAGGAACATCCGAAAATCCGTCATAAAGCGGAGTAAAATTGAGTGCTGTCGCACGGAGATTACCGAGGTAGTGAATGTAATCGGAAATCATTTCTAAGGTAAGCCCCTCGATTCTGTCACCGAGTACATATTCTGCCCATGCAATTTCTTCCTCGACGCCGCGCTTTAGCATGGAGCGGTAAACCTCCACCTGATCCGGTCCAAAGAGCTCCGGTTCTTCTTTTTTCAGTTCCAGCAAAATACTGCGGAAAAGCCACAGATGCGTATTTTCATCGCGGTTGATATAACGGATTTCCTGCGCGCTGCCGGACATCTTTCCCATACGGCCGAGATTATAGAAAAACATAAATCCCGAATAAAAATAAATTCCCTCAAGAATATAATTTGCCATCATGGTTTTTACAAGGTGTTCCTTGTCCCTGTGCTTTAAGAAAGCATTGTACTGCTCTCCGATAAACTCATTTCTCTTTAACAGATGTTCGTCAAACTTCCATTGATATAAGATTTCATCGCGCTTTGCGGGAGAGCAGATGGAGTCCAGCATGTAGCTGTAGCTCTGAGAATGCACAGCCTCCTGAAATGCCTGAATTGTCAGACAAAGATTGATTTCATTTGCCGTGATGTACTCTCCGATATTCGGCAGATTCGCTGTCTGCAAGGAATCTAAAAATACAAGAAAGGAGAGGATTTTATCGTAGGCGGTCCGCTCCTCGTCCTTTAAAAGACGATAATCCTTAATGTCCTGTGTCAGGTTGATTTCTTCAGGAATCCAGAAATTGTTCATCGCCTGTCGATACCATGAGCTGACCCATGTATATTTCATATTGTTAAAGTCGTTTAGATTGGTAGTGTTTCCGCCGATCATGCGGCGTTTTCGTACATCTGTATCGCCTTGTGCATTAAACAGAGCCTTTTTTTGTAATTCCATGTATTCCTCCTAAAAATTGGTGGGAATCCTGTTTAGGAAGAACAGGATTCGCATTCCTCCACCTCAAGCGATTGACTGCGCACATAATAAAGCGTTTTAACGCCTTTTTCCCAAGCGCGGATATAGAGGTCTAAAAGCTTGCGGAAGGTAAAGTCGTTTGTAATATAAAGGTTGACGGACTGGGATTGATCCATATGACGCTGACGGATGCCGGCTGCGTCTACAACCCATGTCTGATCGATCAGGTGTGCATTTTTGTAGAGCCAGAAGGTTTTCTGGTTTAAATCCGGGGCGACGCGCGTGATCATGCTGCCCTTTTTCTCCTCCATGAAATACTTCTTCATCACGGGGTCAACGGCAGCAGTCGTGCCTGCGATGATAGAAGTGGAGCTGGTCGGAGCGACGGCGAGCAGATAGCCGTTGCGAAGTCCCGTTTTATGTATTTCCTCTGCCAGGGCTTCCCAGCGCTCAGAGGTATAATTCCGTTTTTTAAAATAAGCGCCGGTATCATAATCGCTTCCCTTAAAATGCGTATAAGAACCCTTTTCCGCTGCAAGCTCCATCGACGCTTTTAATGCATAATAATTGATCTTTTCATAAAGGTCGTCCACAAAATCAAGATGCTCCTGTGTCTCAAAGAGATAGCCCTGCTTGACAAGCATATGGTGGTAGCCGCTTGTGCCAAGACCGATGGCCCGATATTGCTGATTTGTAATTTGCGCGTACGGTATCGGGTAATAATTTAAGTCGATCACATTATCAAGTGCTCGCACAACGGTGGAGATCGTGTGCCAAAGCTCCCCGTCATCCGTGACGTTCATGCGGCCAAGCGTCAGCGAAGCCAGATTGCAGACAACAAAATTGCCCGGACGTGTTTTTTGTACCACGACAGTCTCACCGTCCACTGCAAGCATTTCCGGATCCTCTACCTGCATGGCACTCATATTCTGCGCAATTTCCGTACAGAGATTACTGCAGTATATGATTCCTGCATGGCTGTTTGGATTCATGCGGTTGACGCTGTCACGGTTAAAGGTGAACGGAGTGCCTGTTTCAACCAGAGATTTGATGATCAGGCGGACAATTTCCTTCACACTCATGATGCGCTTTTCAATGCGGTCATCCGCTACACAGTCGTAATAACGCGTCTCCCATTCTTCGCCGTAAAAATCCTCCAGATGGTAGCCCTTGGCAGTGTAAATATTGTGCGGGCACATGAGATACCAGTCGGCATCCAGATCGCTTTTGGCAAGCTTCCAGAAAAGATCGGGATAGCAGACAGCAGGAAAAATATCATGTGCTTTCATGCGGTCATCGCCGTTGTTGGTACGCAACTGAAGAAATTCCGGCAGATCACGGTGCCATGCATCCAGATAAACAGCGGCGGCGCCTTGACGGACACCAAGCTGATCGACAGCGGTAGCAGTATCGTTGACTAGCTTGATCCAGCGGATCACACCTCCGGCAGCGCCCTCAAATCCGCGGATACTGCTGCCGTTTGCACGAACCTTACCGAAATAAAGCCCCATACCGCCGCCATGCTTGCTGACCTGTGCAAAATTATCGATGCTGCGATAGATGCTGGTGAGAGAATCATCCACGGTGTCAATAAAGCACGAGCTCATCTGGTGGAACGGCTTTCGCGCATTTGACATTGTGGGGGTCGCCATCGTAACCTTCAAGGTGCTTAGTATCTCATAAATTTCCTTTGCCCAGTGAACACGATCCTTTTCGGGAATGGCAAGATGCATGGCGATTCCCATAAACATCTCCTGCGGCTTTTCCAAAAGTCTGTGCTTATGGTCGCGAATCAGATAACGTTTTGCAATGAGATCAAGCCCGCTGTAGTTAAAAAGCTTATTTCTTTCCGAATTTAAGAAAGAGGCAAGCTCCTCGACGTCGCTGCGGCTGTAATTTTCTAAAAGAAAAGCGCCGACATAGCCCTCGTTTGTCAGCCATGAGAGCTTCTCGTACCAGTTTGAGAAGCCAAGAGCCTCCGTCTGCTCATTCACCTGACGTTCCAGATCAAGGGAGAGGAAGCGGGCGGCGATCATTTCCCACTTTGGGGCATCCTTGCTGATCAATTCCACACAGGCGCGCTCTAATGTAGCGTACGCCTCAGAAAGAGTCATTTCTTCCTTATAAAAAGAGCGGAATTTTAAAAGAAGAAGCTGGATCGAATAAACATCCTCCCGGAAATCAGCCTGGATTTCGGAGAGAAGCGCAGGAAGTGCGGGGTCTTGGATCAGTTCGGTAAGCTCGCTTGCCGCTTGCCGAAGCTCGGCGTGGTGCTGGCGGTAGAGGATATAGGCTTTGGCAACCTTCAGATAACCGCGGCGCATCAGGCATTCCTCAACATAATCCTGAATCAGCTCGACACTGCATCCGTCTGTGATCTGTTCCTCCACCTCTGTCAGGAGATGAGAGAGCTCGTCCTCGGAAATCTCCGCGCCAAGCCCAAAGAAAGCCTTTTGAATGGCGTTTTTTATCTTCGTTCGGTCATAGACCTGTGAAAGACCGTTTCGTTTCAATATTTGCATGTGATAGTACTCCTTTTCGTCATGAAAATTATTTTACAGGAGAACTATCACAAATGCAATCATTTTGATGATGAAAAGAATTGGATCGGGATAGGAATAAAAATGTATACAAAAATACTTTACAAATTTTTGAATTTATAGTAAACTTAACGTAAGTTACAAAAACCTTTTCGGAAGGAGATTATCTTGTGGCAGGTTCCATCAGAGATGTGGCAAAGAGCGCAGGAGTATCGATTGGAACCGTATCCAGAGCGTTCAATGACTATCCCGACATCAAGCCGGAGACAAAGAAGAAGATTTTTGAGGCGGCAAAACGTTTGGACTATTCTCCTAATTTAAGTGCGAGAAATCTTTCTTCTAAGAATAAGAAGAATATTGCACTGATCATTTCGGGGCTTTTGGAAAACAATCCGAAGGAGAATCTAATGTTTTGTTTGATTCAGGGAGTGTACTCCTATGCCTGTATGAATGGACTTGAGGTTGCTGTTTATGCAACGGATTCCGCGCATCAAAGGGAGTTATCTTATCGGAGATTTTGCATTGAGCACAGTGTCGCAGGTGTGATCCTAAGCGGTGTGACAACCGACGACCCGTATTTTAACGAGCTTTTGGAGACAACGGAGATTCCGTGTGTAGCAATTGATGTGGAGATTCCGGGAAAGAGGGTCGGATGGGTGTCGATCGATAATGTGGCGGCGTCGAAGGAGATGACACAGTATCTGATTGCACAGGGGCATCGTGATATTTTGGTGATCAGTGGTAAGAAGAATGCGTTTGTCACGGTTGAGCGTATGGTCGGTGTTTATTCTGCGATCGAGGAAGCAGGCGGACATCTGACGAATGACAGTGTCTTATACTGCGATTTCCATGAACAAACCGCTTATGAGAAGGTGCTGGAATATCTCAGAGAGTATGGGACCACAAGACACACAGCGTTTCTTTGTTTCAGTGATATTATGGCGCTTGGCGTGATGAGAGCAGTCAGGGAATGCGGCTATCGTATTCCGGAAGATTTCTCCATTACAGGCTTTGACGGGATTCCGATTTCGGAATATACCACGCCGTCGTTGACTACGATCGTTCAGGATATGAAGGAGAGCGGTTATGCGGGAGCAAAGCTTTTGCATGAGAAAATGGAGAAAAGAACGGAACGAAAACACGATACGCTGCCGTACAGGATCATTGAAAGGGAATCTGTCCGAAATCGAAATGTATAGCTAAGTAGAAAACAGAGCTGTTGCTTAAGCAGTCATAAAATGTTTTGCATCAGCTCTATCATTAAACTACAAGCAAAAACGTTTTTGTAACGATGGAACAAAAGGTGAGAGGATGCATTTAATATGCAGAAAGGAAAAGGAGACTATGGGAAGTAAGAAGATTTTGTCATTCATTTTGGCGGCAGGCATGGCGCTTGGATTGACTGCCTGCGGAGGCGATAAGCCGCAGAATAATGAAGTGCAGACGCAGGGAACAGAGACGGCTGACGCTAAACAGGGCGTCGTTGAGGTGACGATTCCATCCTACAAAACAGGTGAGAATGTAGGCGCAGTATTTTTTGAGGCACAGGTAGACAGATTTAACCAGAAGTATGAGGGAACCTATAAGATTAATCTTGAGAGTATCCCGGAAGATGGATTTAAGGATAAATTAAAACAACTGGCACAGCAGAATATGCTTCCGGTACTGGTGCAGGGCGGTGATGTAGACTGGATTTCCAACGTTGTAATTCCAAATGGAATGGCGTATGATCTGAGCGGCTGGCTCAACGAAACGCCGGCAGTTAAGGATATTTTGATGGATGACGGCTTACTGTTTAACACAAAGGATGACGGCGGTATTTATACCTTACCGTTAGCGACTGTACGTCCGACCGGATTCTTTTACAACAGCGCAATGTGGGAGCCGTCCGGGGATGTCAGCTCGATGACAATGGAGGATTTTCTGGCGGAGATCAGTGATCAGAAGATTGCTTTTTCCACAGCAGAGAACGGCTGGGTATCGGCACTCTTTTTGACGGCATTTATTGCGGCAGAGGATGGAGGAATTGAGCTGCTGCAAAACGGAACAGTTACAAAAATCGTTGATTTCAACCAGCCGGCGATCGTAGAGGGAGTGACAAAGCTGCAGAAGCTGCTTCAGAACAATGCAGCCTCCAATTCTATTGGAGCGGCGTATCCGGATGCTGCAAACGCATTTATGAGCGGTCAGGCGGCGCTGATTTCCAACGGACCGTGGATGTCGGCTGATTTTGATGCATCTGCTTCTGCAAACTGGAGCAACGGATTTGACGGGGCAGCCGTGCACGCGTCTCTTTTCCCGGAAAATATCGGAATTGCCAATACAAGATGCTACGGAGAGTGGTGGATTTCCGCGTCTGCACCGGAAGAAGAAAAAGAGCTTGCACTCGCGTTCCTTGAGTTTATCTACACACCGGAAGAATTGGAAGCATATCTTTTGGCAGAGGGCGGAGATGCGCCAAAGCTTACTTATAGTGATGATTTCAAGGCAAAACAGGCAGAGACACAGGTACTTGCTGATTTAGCCGCAGACACGACATCTAATACGGTTTATGTTCCGTGTATTTTGGATGTGATCCCTGCATCTGTTGCAAATACGGAGTTTGGAAAATTACTTCCGTCTCTGGCAGATGGTTCCTACACACCGGAGGAATTTTGTCAGTGGATGAGTGATAAGGCAGCGGAAGCAACCGCGGAATAAGAGGGAAAAGAGCGGGCAGAAAGGAGTAGAGGTATGCAAAAGAAGCCGGGCTGGCAGGAGAGGAAAAATTATAAATGGATTTATCTGTTTTTACTTCCTACGTTCATCGTTTTTGTCATGTTTTATCTGGTGCCTGTGATACAGGTGTTTGTTACGTCGTTTACATCGTGGGACGGCTTTAACAGTCCGAAATTTAACGGACTTAGCAATTATGTGAATCTGTTTAAGCGAGGAACTTTTTTGATTTCCTTAAAAAACCTGCTGGCATGGAGTCTGATTGCCATGACCCTGCATGTCGGTTTCGGAACGTTGGTTGCTTTTATTTTGTTTCGCAAACCGTGGGGATGGAAATTTACAAGAGCGGTCTTTATGATACCGAATGTCATTTCTGCGGCTGCATGGGCGATGATGTACCGATTTATTTTCAATAATGATTTTGGCGTATTAAATTATATCATCCGTCTGTTTAATCCTGATTTTCAGGTGCAGTGGTTTTACAGCTCGCCCTATGCGTTTATCAGTGTGACGCTGACATGGCTGTTTTATGCAGTCATTGTCACGCTGGTCGTTTTAGGAGATTTGATGAATATTCCGCAGGAATGGATGGAGGCGGCAAAGATTGACGGGGCAGGCACATGGCAGCTTGTCCGTTACATCCAGCTTCCGCTGTGCAGAAATGCGATTGGAACAAGTGTCATCTGTTCTCTGACATCGCGTATTACCATGTATGAGCAGATTGCACTGACGACGGCAGGAGGACCGGGGGATGATACCATGAGCTTGTCCATGATGCTGGTAAATAATCTGACGGATTATAAGTACGGGCAGGCAAATGCGATCGGCGTCATAATGTTTCTTATCGGACTGGTTGTATTGGTTGTTGTCAACCGTGCATTCCGGATGAGTGAATCTGATTATTGAGGTGAGGCATATGAAATTAATAAAAAAAGGATTATCCGGCATTCTCATGTATGCCATTATGCTTTTTGTAATCGTAATATCGCTGTTTCCAATCCTATGGGTTATTTTATCTTCGTTTAAGACAAACGCGGAGATATTGGGCAATCCGTTTTCACTGCCCGCTTCCTTTTCCTTTGACGCATTTGTGCATTTATTTGAGAATTACAACTTTCCTGTTTATTTCGCAAATTCGTTATTGTCATCGGTAGTTGCGACAGCCGTTTCGCTGCTCATTTATTCTATGGGCGCGTATGTGATCGCCAAATATCGTTTTCCGGGAAGAATGCTGCTTTATCTGCTCTTTACCATTACGCTTCTTGTGCCGGGACACAGCCGAACACAGCCGATTTTTTCTTTGATCATGAAGCTTGGACTGTATGATAATATCTGGGGCGTGACAGTTGTTTACCTGTCCGCAGGCATGGCGATGTCTATGTTTCTTTTAAAAGCGGGATTTATGTCAGTTCCAAAGTCATTGGATGAGGCGGCTTTGATCGACGGAGCGGGATTTATGAGAATTTTCTGGACGATTAATCTTCCGCTTGCCAGGGGCTCGCTTGCGACAGCGGGGATCCTGATGTTTCTTGGAAATTGGAATGAGTATTATTTTGCGTCCCTGTTGACTTCTTCGGATACTTCACGGACATTACCGATCGCGCTTGCGTTCTTTACGAGTGAGTTTTCCTATAACTATACGATGATGTTTGCAGCGCTGGCGATTGTCATTATACCGGGCATTCTCCTGTATGTCGTAGCACAGGAACAGGTGCAGGCGAGTGTGGCGGCGTCGGGAATTAAAGAATAACATTTAAAGGAGATAAATGAAATGACCCCAAAGATAGATTACTATGCGAAAAAGGGAGACAATGCTGGATGGCTGATCAGGGAGACCGATTTTTTCCCGGAGCATCTGGGAAAATGTGAGGCGATTTTTTGTCAGGGAAACGGATATTTGGGACAGAGAGCCGCATTAGAGGAGACCTATGTCGGCGAGAAAAGAAATCTTTTCGTGACGGGCACGTTTGATAAGTTTGATGAGAGTGAAGTGACAGAGCTTCCAAATTTGCCGGATATGACAAATATGGAAATTTTTATTAACGGCGACCGTTTTCGGATGGACTCCGGCAGGCTGAAAAGCTATGAGAGACAGCTTGATCTACAGACCGGAATCCTTACAAGAGATATTGAGTGGATCAGCCCGAAGGGGGAGCAATTCAAGCTTCATTTTGAACGTTTTGTTTCTCTGTCGGATGAGCATACGTTCGGACAAAAGGCAGAAATCACACCGCTTGCAAATGCAGCTACGATAAAGGTACGCAGCGGAATTAACGGATGTGTGACAAATACGGGAACACAGCATTTCCATGAGGGAAAGATGAGAATTTATGACGGCACGATCATGGAAATGTGCAGTGAAACCGTAGAGTCTGAGGTATTGTGCTGCCAGTATGCGGAAAATAGGTTTTATCTTGGGGGAGCTGCGGAAAAGGCAGAGCAGCTTCCTGTGATCGACAGAAGAAAGCTTGCGACAGAAACAGCGTTTACCGTAGAGCAGGGACAGACGCTGACCGTAGAAAAGCTTTGCTGTATACATACCTCAAGGGATCAAATATATGAGGGTACAGAGTCTGTCAAAGAGAAGGTACCTGCGGACGGAAAGCATCATATGGAAGCAATCGGCAGGAAGGGGTATGAGGCATTAAAGCAGGAAAGCTGTGCGGCATGGGAGAATTATTGGGAGAAACAGGATATACAGATTGAGAGCGAAGACGCTTATGACCAGACAGCGGTACGTTTTGCACTATATCATTTGAATATTATGGTAAAACGTGACGACGACAGGGTCGGAATCGGTGCGAAGGCATTGAGCGGCGAGGGCTATAAGGGACATTCGTTTTGGGATACGGAAATCTTCCTCCTTCCGCATTATCTTTTTACAGACCCTGCGACAGCAAGGACGCTTCTTTCCTATCGTGGAAAAAGTCTTCCGGGCGCTGTGAGAAAAGCGGAGGAAAACGGATACCGTGGGGCGATGTTCCCGTGGGAGTCTGCATGGCTTTACGATGGGGAGGTGACGCCGCTTTGGGGAGGCGCTGACGTCGTGACCGGAAAGCAGATGAAGATACTTACCGGAATCTTAGAGCAGCATATTTCCGCTGACGTTGCTTTTGCGGTATGGCAGTATTTTACGGCGACAGAGGATGAAGCGTTTATGGTTGCCTGCGGATATGAAATTATCCTTGCGACTGCTTTGTTCTGGACGGACCGCGTGGAATGGAATGAGGATAAATCGTGCTGTTTCCTCACAGATGTGATCGGACCGGATGAATATAAGGAGCATGTGGATAACAATGCCTATACCAATTATATGGTGCATGAGAATCTTTTGCTGGCAGAGCGTGTCATTAAGGAGTTAGAGAGCGGGCAGGGAGAAATTTTCACCCGTCTGGATCAGAAATACAGGCTGCATGAGCTTTTGGTGGTCATTACCGAGACGAAAGAAAAGCTTTATCTCCCGACTGCGGACGAGGACGGAATTTTGCCGCAGTTTGACCGTTATTTTGAGCTGAAAGCCATTGATCTTTCCAAATATAAGGCAAGTGACGTTGTCGGAACGATTTCCAATGATTATAACATGGAGCAGATCAGCGGAATGCAGGTATCCAAGCAGGCAGATACGATTCTTTTGATGATGCTTTTTCCTGAGAAATTTACACGCGAAGAAAAGGAAAAAAATTATCGCTTCTACGAGCAGCGCACACTTCATGATTCGTCCCTCAGTAAATCCACGCACTGCATTATGGCGGCGCAGCTTGAGAAATCAGAAGAAGCATACCACTTTTTCCGCGGATGTCTCGATACTGATTTAGGTCAGACAATGACGACCTCTGACATGGGAATCCACAGCGCAAGCATGGGCGGTATCTGGCAGAGCATTGTCTATGGTTTTGGAGGCGTTTATCTTTCCGAGGACGGAATCGGGATTGCACCAAAGCTTCCGAAGCAGTGGAAACAGCTTTCTTTTACCATTATTTATAGGAATTGTCCGCTCAAGGTACAGGCAGACGGTAAGCAGATCGTGATAAAAAATGAAGGCGCAAAGGATGTGAGAGTTTATCAAAATGGCAGCGCCAAAATGATAAAGGCAGGCGAAACGCTTGCAGAGCATATGTGAGAAGGAGAAAAGCTGTGGAAAATAAGCAGTATAAAGGAATTATATTTGATTTGGACGGAGTGATCTGTCATACAGACCGCTATCATTACGAGGCATGGAAAATGCTGGCAGACCGGTTGGAAATTCCGTTTGACGAGAAAATCAATAACAGGCTGCGCGGCGTATCAAGAAATGAGAGCCTTGACATCGTTCTTGAAAAAAGCAGTAAGGTCTATACCAGAGAAGAAAAGCTGGCAATGGCTGAGGAGAAGAATGATTGCTATCGTAAGCTGCTGGCACAGATGACGCCTGCGGATCTAAGTCCTGCCGTCAAGGAAATGCTGGATGCGTTAAAACAAAGCAAAAAGCTGGCGATCGGTTCTTCCAGTAAAAATACAAAATTTATTTTGGAGAGAATCGGATTGGATGATTATTTTGACGTCATCGCAGACGGCAATGACATCACGCATTCAAAGCCGGATCCGGAAGTGTTTTTACTGGCGGCAGAGAGACTTGGGCTTTCGCCTGAGGAATGTCTGGTTGTCGAGGACGCAAAGGCAGGCATTGACGCAGCGTTTGCAGGAGGCTTTGACAGTGCGGCGGTCGGTGACGCTGCCGGATACGAGAAAGCAACCTATTCATTGGATGATGTTGCAGAATTGAAGGAGTTTCGTTTTTAGCACAGGCTATAGAATTGAAGGAAAATGCCCGAACTAGTGAGAGGTTCGGGCATTTTTGACATTTATGAGATGATCACATTGGGAGGTATGCATTCAGTTTTTTGATACGGACAATGTAGTAAATCAAAAACAGTACGGAGGTCAATATCCATGAAATCGGATAGTTCAGCAGCGTCACCGTAAGGGTCGGATAAAGCGGCACAACAACGAAAATCCAAGCGATACGGAGCACACAGATACCTCCGGTTGTGATAATTGTTGGGATGACAACGTCTCCCATACCGCGCAGAGCGCCGGAGAGCACCTCCGTAAGCACAAAGGTGGCATAAAAAGGCGTCATGATCCATAGCATTTCGATTCCGATTGCAACCACGGATGCATCGTCAATGAAGATGTGAAACAGCGGTATGCGCAGGATGATGAAGAATAATGACATAAAGACAGAAATTGCAAGGTCCATCCAGATGCAGACATGAATGCTTTTTTTCACGCGCTGCATTTGTCCCGCGCCATAATTCTGCCCGACAAAGGTTGTGATAGCAAGACCGCAGGCGCTGCTTACCGTCCAAAAAAGGGCGTCCATTTTTCCATACGCAGCCCATGCGGCAGCAGTATCTGTGCCGAAGGTGTTTAGGGCAGCCTGGATGATTATATTGGAAATGCTGTACATCGCGTACTGCATGCCGCCCGGCAATCCGACGATCAATTCAGATTTTAATACTTCTCCGTGAAAGCGGATGCTGCGTAGGGAAAACTGACAGTCAGGAGAGCGCAGCAGATACCATGTTACCATAAGCGCGCTGATCGCCTGTGAGATCACTGTAGCAATCGCGGCTCCTGAGATTCCCATATGGAAAAAGCGAATAAAAAGCACATCAAGAATAATATTGATGATACAGCAGACAATGAGGGCATAGAGCGGACGTCTGGAATCTCCGAGCGCCCGCAGCAGTGCAGAGCCCGTGTTATAAATAAAGGTAAAGAAGATACCTCCAAAATATATCTGCAGATAGAGGATAGAATCTGCCATTAATTCCTCCGGTGTATTCATAGCGGAAAGAACAGGACCCGCTGTTATAATTCCGAAGATCATGATAAAAATACTGCCGACGATTGAAAATGCGTAGAGGGTGTGAATGCTGTGATTCACACCCTTTTTATCGCCGCATCCAAAAAACTGTGACACGATCACGGAAGCTCCTGAGGTCAGACCAACGAAAAATCCGACGATGAGGGCGATGATCATTCCGGCAGATCCGCCTACGGCGGCAAGCGCCTCCTTGCCGAGAAAACGTCCGACGATAACGGCGTCCGCCGTATTATAAAGCTGCTGGAAAAGCGAGCCCAACAAAATCGGGAAAAAGAAAAACAAAAGCTGTTTCCAGATCACGCCATGTATAATTTCATTTGTTTTTTCTTGCATTGTTGTATTCATAAAAAATCTCCATTCTAAAGAGCCATGCAGTTATGGGAACCCCTTCTTTATTATATTATTTCCCATAAAAAGAAGCGGTAAATCAGATAACCGCCGCTCATTAGTAGATTATAGCAGGATGTAGGGGAAAGGACAAGGAGAAATAGAAAGATTTTGTTCATGAAAAGTTTAAAATTATAATTGTAGAAAACGATTGATGAAGTGGCAAAGGGAGGTGTATGATTAGAAAATAAAAGGGGGGAGCAGAATGCGGGGGATCGCAGTTGGGGAGCTGCGCCTGACCGGAGGACTTGGGATCGGAAAAATAACGAAATTTTCCATGCGGGAATATCCGGGCGAGCATGCAAGGGCAGAGCTTGTAGGGATTGCAGAAACGCAGGGGAGCAGCACAGCGGAGCTTTTCGGATCGATCAAGAATTGTTCGGTGGAACTGTATGCCGAGGGAGAGGAGCGGGCGATTTACAGCGGGATCGTGCAGCGGGCACAATCGCAGGAGGAAAACGGTTATCGACTGCTTCGTTTGGAGCTTGGCAGCGGAAGTCTGCTGATGGATATGGAGAAGGAAAAGCGAACGTTTCAGGATATATCCATGACCTACGGGCAGGTGATCACCCGGATCGCATCGGAGGCGGGAATGATGGCGGTGTATCCCCGTCTACTGGATGAGACGGCGATCGGGTTTCCGGTGATCCAGTACCGGGAAACAGACTGGGAGTTTATCAGGCGTCTGGCGAGCCGGTTTGGTATGGCGGTGTACCCGGAGACAACGCAGGGAGGCGGAAAGCTGACGGTCGATCTGCCGCAAACGGGAAATGTGGGGGAGTTAAGCTGTCTTGGCTACACCGCAAGAATCGACCGGAAGTTCTATCAGGCAGGCGGGGAGCAGGAGGGAAGAAGCAGGGAGCAGTATCAGACCTACGAGGTAAGGAGCAGGGAGCTGCGCCGTGTGGGAGATGCGGTGATGTGGGACGGAAAGCACCTGTTTGTCTGTGCAAGGAAAGCAGAGCTTAGGGACGGTATGCTGGAGTTTGTCTATATCCTCTCCGGCAGGGAGTGGACGTGGCAGAAGCGTCTTGGAAATCCCCAAATATCCGGGATGTCGCTGCTTGGAACTGTGGAGGGCTGCTCGGGTGAGACGGTACGGCTGCTGCTTGATATTGACAGGGGAAGACCGGCACAGCTATCCTATCCATGGACATGGGTTCCGGTAACGGGAAATCTGATGTATCTGATACCGCAGGTGGGAACACGCGTATCCTTGTATTTTAAAGGAGAGGAGGAAACGGATGCGATCGCGGTCAACTGCATCCGAAGCGGAGACGGGTGCGTGGAGG